>ENA-OWRC01002808-OWRC01002808.1-human-gut-metagenome-genome-assembly--contig:-NODE-2808-length-12578-cov-3.395512_pt1 | contig 12578 bp, 9 predicted proteins | sample MGYA00248268_ERZ651895 | MGnify/ENA primary metagenome ERZ651895 (study PRJEB26924, sample SAMEA4378242) | human gut metagenome | biome: human gut; feature: human-associated habitat; material: faeces...
TGCCCCTGATGTTCTCCAGGTTGCCCGCATACGTCAACGCATCCAACACCGTCACATGCACATCAGGATGATGGTCATACACGTAATGCACGAAATTTGAACCGATAAAACCACAGCCACCGGTCACAATAACGTTCTTCGGAGAGAAAACTTCATCAGCCATACCCCCATATCCTACAAGGAGGGGGGCACCCCGCGGAAACACCCTCCTCGGGTTACGGTAAACCGAACATAGGCTTCATCATCGAACGAGACGAGTCGGACGGCATCGTCCTCTTCGGCCAGACGTTTCATGTTGTCGGTGAATCCTTCCTTGGAGTGTGTCTATTCAATAGAAAGTGGGCCGTGTGAGCGTGTGGATGTCTTCCATGTGAGCGACGACTGGATTGGCTACAATGTATCGGACTGGTTCATGCGGGACATGACAACGAAGGAGTTGATCATCATGGCCGATCCGAATCGTCCCCGTCATTACGAGGAGGAGTTCAAGAGGCAGATCGTGCAGTCGTAACGGGAACGGCAAGCCGTCGTCGCAGATCAGGGCGGAGTACGGCATCCCGCGTTCCACGCTGCGGCGTTGGGTGCAGGGGATACGTAACAGCGGCTCCACGAAAGCGGCCGACAACCGAGGAGAACGAGCTGATCGAATTGCGGAAACGCGACAGGCAGCTGGAGATGGAGGTCGACGTTTCAGAACAAGCGGCGCCGGTATTCGCACGAAAGCAGGCGTGATACGGTCCGACGCCGGCCGCTGCCCGGTATCGGCGCAGTGCGGGATCCTGGGCGTTGCCAAGTCGACCTGCCACTGGATGCTCGAACACCCCGAGGCCGAGCGCGCCGACCCTTACGAGAAGGATGTGGAGCGCGTGTGGAGGGACAGCGGCAAGGTGTACGGGGCCAGGAAGATCAGGCACGCCCTGGAGCACGAGGGCGTGACGCTGTCCCGCCGCCGCATCAACCGGATCATGAAGGGGAACGGCATGGCCGGCTCCTATTCCAAGGCCGCCTATAGGCCACGCCCGGCCAGGCCGAACGACGACCCGGCTCCCAACATCCTCGCCCGCGAGTTCAATGGCTATGCGCCGCGCACCCATCTGGCCTCCGACCCGGCCTACGTGAGGGTCGGCAGTTCGTGGGCGTACGTCTGCCTGCCCGGCGACCTGGCCAGCCGGCAGATCGCCGGCCATTCGGTCGGCGTCGGGCACGACGCCGATCTCGTGTTGGCCGCGTTCGCCGCGCTGCGCTTCCCGCTGGATGAGATCGAGGTGTTCCACACGGATCGCGGCGGCGGGTGTTTTGCTTCAATGTTTGTTCGACAGGTTCGGCAGTGTTTTTCCGTAGTGTGGGCTGATGGTTTTCCCCGGTGTCGTCATCGTTTCCCGGTGATGTGATAGGCATCGGTGCCGCGGCCTGTATATTCCCGAGTTGCCAATCGGTTTTGATTCGGCCGGTTGCCGCCGGCCGGCGCTCGGGAAGGAAAGGAACATGGCGATACCGATGCCCATTGTGCAAGATATCAGGAGACTCGACCGGCAGGGAATGTCGCGCGCGCAGATAGCGCGTCGTCTGCATGTGGATCGCGGGACGGTCGCGAAGTACGCGGATATGGAGGATTGCTCGCCCAAGCCGAAGGCGGATCGCAGGTACGGGTCGAAGATCGACCCGTACGCGCATCTGGTGGACGAGTGGCTGGAGGCGGATCGGATGCTGCCCAGGAAGCAGCGGCACACGATCAGGCGCGTGCACGACCGTCTGCTGGCGGAGACGGATTACGACGGCGAGTATTCGACCACGATGCGTTACGTGCACCGGTGGCGCGAGGCGAACCGCGGCATGCCGGATCGCGAGGGGTACGTGCGGCTCGAGTGGGCGGCGGGCAGCATGCAGGTCGATTTCGGCGTGGCCCGGGCCCGGATCGCGGGCGAGATGGCGGACGTGCATTGCCTGGTGGCCTCGTTGCCGTATTCGAACATGCGGTTGTGCGTGGCGTTGCCGGGCGAGAACGCGGAGTGTCTGTGCCATGGCCTGATGCTCGTGTTCGAGCATATCGGGGGTGTTCCTCCCGTGATCGTGATGGACAACGCGACCGGTGCCGGCCGGCGCAACGCGAAGGGCGAGGTCGCGTTGACCGGGGTGTTCTCCGCGTTCGTGGCGCATTACCGGCTCGAGGTCCGGTTCTGCAACCCGTATTCGGGCAACGAGAAGGGCAGCGTGGAGAACGCGGTCGGGTTTTTGCGGCGCAATCTCATGGTGCCGCCCATGCGCGCGGAATCGTACGGGCAGTTGAGCCGTCTCCTGCTGGAGCGGTGCGACGGGCTCGCCAGGGACTCGTATTGCCCGAGGTTGCTGGACGTGCCCGTGGCCGAGGTGTTCGACGAGGAGAGGGCCGCGTTGATGCCGTTGCCGTCCACGGCGTTCGACCCGGTTCGCTGGGAAAGCCGGACGGCCGACAAGTACGGGCTGGTCGACATCGACTCGAACCGGTACCTCGCCGGCCCCGATTCGGCGCGTTCCAGGGTATTGGCCGCGATCCGGTGGGACACGGTCACGCTCACCTCGCCCGCCACCGGCGAGCTCTTCGCGGAGTATCCCAGACAGTACGGACGGTCGCGCAATGTGGAGGATCCCGCGCTCGTGCTTCCCCGGCTCGCGGTCAAACCCCGCGCGTGGCGGGAAAGCTCGATCCGCCCGGACGTGCCCGACGATATACGCGCGTGGCTTGATTCCATGGACGAAAAGACGTTGAGGGAGAGCCTCAAAGCGATCGGGGACGCGTGCCGGGCGGCCGGGTTCGATCCCGCGATGCAGGCGTGCGGCGAGATCCTGCGCTCGAACAGGGACATGGGCCTGCACGCGGACTCGCTCACCCCGATCGCGTTGCGCATGCGCGACGGCGAGTGGGAATACCCCGGCGGGATCGAGGAGCCCGACCTGAGCGGCTACGACCGGTTCATCACCGGCACGGACGACGGAGGGGAAGAACGGTGAGCGTCAGACCCGATCCGGTGATCCCGGAGACCCGACGCAGGCGCGCGTCCACGACCGAGAAAAGCGAACGCATCCTGAAGATGAGCCGCAGCCTGACCCTGACACGCAGCGTGCTCGCCGGCACGCTCGCCGAGGCCACGCCCAACCAGCTCGACTTCATCGAACGATGGTTCACGGCCGAACTCGACTCGCGCGAGCGATCCAAACGCCTGCGCCTGCTCAAACAGGCCGGCTTCCCCGCCGACAAGACCCTCGACGGCTATGACTGGACCAACCTGAAGATGCCCGCCGACTGGGGGCGCGCGCAGCTCGAGAACCTCGACTTCGTCGCCGGATGCGAGGACCTCGTGCTCTACGGGCCCGTCGGCACCGGCAAGAGCCACCTGGCCATCGCGATCGGACGGCTCGCCTGCGAGCGGGGCGTCCCGGTGCGCTTCTTCACCGCGACCGGACTGCTCATGCGTCTGCGCCGCGCCCAGCAGGAGAACCGGCTCGACCGGGAACTCGCGAGCATCGGCAAGGCCCGACTTCTCATCATCGACGAGTTCGGCTACCTGCCCATAGACGAGGAGGGCAGCAGGCTCCTCTTCCAGATCATTTCCGATTCCTACGAGACAAGGAGCATCATCTACACCACCAACATCGAATTCAGCGGATGGGGACGCGTGCTCGGCGACAAGAACATGGCCGCCGCCCTCATCGACCGCACCGTCCACCACGGACGGCTCATCAGATTCGAGGGCCGCTCCTACCGAAGCGAACACGCCCTCATGACCAAATAACCAACACAACGCAGACAGGCAGCGGCCGATACCGCACACCCTGCGGAAAACCCGCTGCCTACACTGCGGAAAAACACCGCTCACAAAGCGGACGCCAACTTGCTAAAACACACCTTCAACCGTCCCTCGATCAGTTCCGGGCTCCACCCCCTGCGCAGCGAGTCCAGCACCCAGGCGCGAAGCCGGTCCGAGTCCATGCGACGCGGCTTGCGGGATCCGCGCCGGCGCAGGTCCGCCTTCCTCTGCGCGGCCAGCGCCGAATAGAACGGACCCGAGGTCCACGGCCCGGTCTTCAGCCGTTTCGGCCGGTAGGGACGGTACGACCCGTTCTCGTTGGACGCGAACCACAGGCCGCGCCTCAGCTCGCGTGACACCGTGGACTTGTCCCGACCGATTTCCTCCGCGATCTTCCGGACGCTCAGATGCTGTTCGCAATGCAGCTTCTCGATCAGGATCCTCTCCTCGGACGACAGGTGCGAATACTGTTGACCCATGAGTGCAACACCTTCTTAAGTTAGAAACTTCGAACACTTCCAACCCTAGACAAGGTGTTGCACTTCTATTTAGAACCCGGGGCGTAAACACGATTGCCTTCAAAGAAGATGGTCGTGACTGTGCTGGAATCAATGTTCGGTGCTATGAAGCGAAGCGTTGGTTGTGTGTCTAAGCTGGCCGCATTGTTGAATGAGTCTCAACTTCGGGGTGTCGTTTTATCGGCTGTGATGTTATTGTGGCGCGACACGCCAGCTTTATAGGCGATGAGTGGTGGCATCAGATGAGTTCGCTTGTACGTCTCCATTCTTTGTTGAAATATGTTATGCAAAGTGTGTAATTGGCATATGAAACTGTCATATTTGATGTGTTGCGTTGCGTTTATGTGAACTTATTTTCATTGTGCATATCGTTATCAATTTGTTATCAAGGACGATCGCGAGTGAAATGCGCTCATTTATACAATGGCTGTTGCATGGCTGTCCTTGAGGGACGTTCCTCTGGCATGGCTTTGCAATGAGCCGCGATGTGGTCGTAACCAACGTGGGATTCGATTGTGCGGCGAAGAAAAAATGATGGGGGGGGGAGTCGCCCTCCATCATTCAGGAAAGGGAACTGAATGGTTTATAACATTCACATATTGCAAACAAGGAAAACCGGTCGTGTGGTTGCTGCTGCGGCTGCATCCGTGCTGTGTTGCATGGGGGCTGTATTTCCAGCGACTATCGGAGTGACTGCGGCGTCGGCCGATGAACCCGTCGAATTGGTCGTCAACGGCGGATTCGAAGACGATCTTAATGGTTGGAAGTCTGGAACGGTGTGGAATAGCTCCGCATCGTCCATTGCCGTCACTGCGGATGATGTGCATGGTGGCAGTGGCGCCTTGAGCGTTACTGATCGTACATCCTCTGATGCTGGTGCAATCCAGTCTCTTGATGGCAAGGTGGAAAAAGGACAGACATATACCGGAAGTATGTGGGTCAAGGCCACGGAAGACGGTGAATTCAATATCACTGTTTGTTCGGGTAATGGTTCCGGATGTGACCAGATTGCGACCGGAACGGCGAAAGCGGGTGAGTGGACACAAATTTCAGGTACTGGAACGTTAGGTGGTAGTGGTGATTTCACCAGTCCCTCGCTGGTGATTGAAAACAAGTATGGCACGAGCAATGCCGACTTCATTGTCGACGACATTTCCGTAACCGGTTCGGATTCTGGTTCCTCATTCGTGCCGCCGACTACGGGTACGGCAACGGCAGCCAAGGCTTTCGGCGACTATTCAAACCCGATTATCGATTATTGGTATGGCGCCGATCCGTGGGCTATGGAATACAACGGACGCGTATATATCTACACTACGGGTGATGGCACTTCTGTGAATGCTGATGGCTCGTTGAATTATGACTATGAATATGACAGTACTGGGCAGATCAAGGACAATTCGTTCGCTCAAGTAAAGACCATCAATGTTCTGTCCAGTGATGACATGGTCAATTGGCGTAATGAGGGTTACATTCGTGTGGCTGGAGAACAGGGGGTGGCCACCTGGGCCAGCAATTCCTGGGCTCCTGCCGTCGCTCATAAGACCATCAACGGTAAAGAGAAGTTCTTCCTGTATTTCGCCAATGGCGGCAGCGGTATCGGTGTGCTGACCTCGGATTCTCCTGTTGGTCCGTGGAAGGACGAAACCGGTGAGCTGTTGATTAAGGGCGGTACTCCTGAATCCGCTGGTGTGGTCTGGCTGTTTGATCCCGCGGTGTTCGTGGATGATGACGGGCAGGGCTACCTGTATTACGGAGGTGGTGTTCCGACAGGCGAGGAAGAACATCCGAACACGGCTCGCGTTATTAAACTGTCCGATGACATGCTGCATACCGAAGGTGAGGCTCAGGCCATAGACGCACCTGCCATGTTTGAGGACTCCGGGATTGCCAAGATAGGTGGTACTTATTACTACTCGTATTGCACTAATTTCAGCCATGACAACGTAATTGATGGTAACACGGTCGGTTACGGCAATATCGCGTATATGACTTCAGACAACCCGATGGGGCCGTTCACTTATCAGGGTGAGATTCTGAAGAATCCGAGCACGTATTTCGGTGTTGGCGGCAACAATCATCACGCGATGGTTCAACTTGGCGACCAGTGGTATATGACCTACCATGCGCAAACGGTGGCAAAGGAATTGATGAACGGCGGTAATCTTGACGCGGCGCATGGCTACCGAAATACTCATCTCGATCCGATTACGGTTAACGAGGATGGTTCCATTGCCGATATTGCAATGACATATGAGGGTCTCTCTTCGGTGAAGAATCTGGACGCGTATCAAGATGGAGGCATTCCAGCTTCCACCATTGCATGGGATTCCGGCATTCAGAACGCATATGACCTGACTTCTGGTGTGCGCGTGGTCGATATGACTACAGACAATTCCGAAGGTCAGAAGCTCAGCAATATTAATAATGGTGAGTGGACGTCTTTGGCGAATGTCGATTTCGGGAATAACGGCGCCTCTTCGCTGACTGTGACTGCAGCTGGCAAAGCCGGAGGCATCCTTGAGATTCGTCTTGATGATCCGGATTCCGAACCTGTGGCTTCTATTTCGATTCCTGCCGGTGATGGATCCGAGTACGCCGATTACACGACCACCCTTGAGGGTGTGACAGGGGTGCATCATGTGGTGTTCTCCTTCAAATCCGATGGTGGTGCGAATGCTCAGGATGAGCTGTACGACATCACTACGTACACTTTCACGGAGTCGCAGGATGAAACTCCTTCGACTCCGGTGGACAAGTCTGATTTGCAGAGCGCAGTGAATGAGAATTCCGGCCTGAACGCTTCCGATTACACGGAAGAGAGCTGGAAGGTGTTTGCTGACGCATTGCAGAAGGCTCAGGCGGTATTGCAGGATGAATCCGCTACTGAACAGCAGGTTCAAGATGCGCTTGCTGCATTGAATAGTGCACGTGCCGGTCTGAAGCTGGCTGATGATTCCACTGATGGCGTGGATTTGGCACAAACCGGTTCCTCTGTCTTGCCTGGTGCTGTGATTGTCGCTTGCTTGGCTCTCACTGGTGTGATCGTAGCGCGAGTGCGTCGCGAGATGCGCTAGTTACCTCTTGGTAATGCGGTCATCCCGTAGCGGCAGCCTCGGGATGACCGCACATGAAACCTAGAACTGGTACTTGTTCAAGCGTAAGTTTTGGCAGTGGTAATGTCCATCACTTATCCATATGCGGGAATGTCTTATCGTCATTCATTGCTGATTTGTGCGGGCATGCTATTGGAATACGCACTCGATGTTGAGTGCTTATCATGAAAGTTTAAAAGACTTATGAATTATTTACGACAAAAAATTTCGGCTAGTGCTATCGCGGTGTTGTCGACTTGTGGGTTGATTTTGGCGCCAATGCCGGTCTTTGCGGATGATTTAACGCCATCTTCAACGCCATCGGATGGCAGTTACACCACGACTGATAGCGGTGATGGCACGTATTCCATTCCCATGTTGAACACGGATGTTCCGGATATCAGTGTTATTCGTGTGTCGAAGGACGATCCGAATAACAAAGACGGTCGTGATGTGTATTACATGGTGAGTACCACTATGGAGCTCAGTCCCGGATCTCCAATTATGAAATCCTATGATCTGGTCAATTGGTGGATAGTCACGTACGTGTATGATCGCATTTCTATGAGCGATGCTTCATCCTTGCGCAATGGAGCTAGCTCGTATGGCGAAGGCGAGTGGGCTCCGTCGCTGCGCTATCACAATGGCCGCTTCTACGTGTTATTCAATACGAACAACCTTAATGGCGCTTATATCTACTACACCGATGATATTGAGAATGGTCCTTGGACGAAGATTGCCCTTAATCGGGGATTCCATGATCCGTCATTGTATTTTGATGAGCAAGGGAGTCCTTGGATTATCTCCGGCGTCAACCAATATAGGCTGTCCGATGATTTAACCACGGTGGTGGAGAGCCATGAGAATATCATCTCTGCCGAACAGTTCACTGATGATCTTGGTGAGACTCCTACCGGATTTGAAGGATCTCAGACTTTCAAAATCGGTGATTATTTCTATACTCCAACGATTTACTGGGGCAAAGACGGTCGTACGGTGATGCTGCTGCGCACCACTGATTTGCTTGATGGCTCCAAATACGAAGCCAAAAAGTATTATCTAGGTGCTTTCGCACAAGGTAGCCTTGTTGAAGTCGACAACGGTGATGGCACGACGTCTTGGCATGGATTCTTCTTCCGAGACACATACGACCGGACGTGTTCCCGGTTTGATTCCTGCAACGTGGGGTGATGACGGATGGCCTGTGTTTGGGGACAATAATCAGGTAAGCGCGTCGGACACCTACGACAAACTGATTGATTTGCCTGCTGATTTGGAGAATCTGGTTCGCCAGCGTTCCCTGGTCAATTCGGACGATTTTGATAATGACGCGCCTCATCAGTCTTATCAGGATCAGGATTGGTGGACTCTGGAGGAGCCTCCTCAGGTTGACGATTCTCTGATTGGAATCGAGCTGGTGGACAATGGCGATTTCGAAAACGGGACTGAATCGTGGACCCCTCAGTGGAATGGTACGCTTACCGCGATTACGGATGGTTCTCTTTCTGGAACCACGAGTCTTGCTGTGACGAATCGTGGCGAATACAATGGCGCTGGCCCGGGTCAATCTATGGATGGAAAATTGCAGCAGGGCGTGACATATCGTGCCAGTGCAACGATTCGATACGACCATGAGATGGACGGCGTCGATTCATCGGCTGTGACTTCCCACCTGTTTTATGTGGCGATTCAATATGCAGACGGCACAATTAATCGTGTGGCCACAGGAACAGTGAAACGTGGGGAGACGACTACTATCACAGGTGAGTTCTCCATCCCATCCGACGCTAATGTGGAAGGTTCCAAACTCATTGTCGAAACCGCGTGGGGTGCGGAAGGCACGTGCATGGATTACGTCATCGACGATATTTCCCTGATCGGTCTTGCTGATGAGAAGGAATATCCGGTCGCCGAAGAATACCAACCCAATGGTTCGAATCTTGATTTGGTATGGGAATGGGGACATAATCCAGATAACCGATATTGGTCTCTCACTGATCGTGAAGGCTGGTTGCGTTTGACCAATGGGCACAAGGTTTCCGCCACGGCCAAATATATGAAAGGCACTTATGGCGACCTGACATATTTTGAAACCGCCCGTAACGTTTTGTCGCAGCGTACCTTTGGCGGATCCATGTCTGTGGAAACCCACATGGATGTCAGTCATATGAAGGATGGAGACACCGCAGGCCTCGCTACATATACCCGTAGTTTTGCCTATGCCGCTGTGCGTCAAGAAAATGGACAGCGAACGTTGGGTGTGGTCAAGCGTGTCTACGACAATGGCGTGAAGGACGCGGACGGTAATATCGTTGACGATACGATTGATCGTGACGCTGAAGAGGCCTTTGTATCGGGCGGCACAGTGACATTGCCAGATGATGCGACCAATGTGTGGATCAAGTCGGACAACACACTGGATAATGCGAGTGGTAAGTTGACGATTCAGTATTGGTACAGTCTGGACGGTAAGCAATGGTCCAAGCTTGGCGACGAGCAGGGGCCGCTGACTTACGATTGGAGCTTGTCGCACTTTAAGGGGTATCGAATCGGCTTGTTCAATTACGCCAAGGAGAATACGGGTGGTTATGTCGATTTTGATTACTATGACTTGAGCGACGTGTTGACTTCTGACGGCAAAGCTGTGGATGCGTCTAAGCTGCGTTCGGCCATTGATCAGGCTGACTCTCTGCAGTCTGCGGAATATCCTATGGATGAGTGGGATAAGATGCTCACGCTACTTGATAAGGCAAAGCAGGCGTTGGCATCCGATCCTTCCACGCAAAATGAGGTGGATGCCCCGCAGCGTGCACTGAGTTTGCAGCTCGCGCAATTGGCGGTTGACCGTCAGTCTGGTGATGGCGGAAATCCTGGTGGTGGTGATCAGACCGGTGACGGTAACCAGTCGGGTAACGGCGATCAGACCGGTGATGGCGGCCAGCAACAGTCTTCTACTGCTGATGATAATTCATCTGAACTGTCATCAACTGGTTCGTCCGTAACACCGATGGTGCTGTCTGCAATTGCCCTGATGCTGGCTGGCATCAGTGTCATTCGGATACGCCGCTCTTCGCGCTGAAATATCGCCGCAGCCTGTTGGTTGCAGCGATTGAATGTGCGGAATCAGTGATGTGTCGCAATGGTGGGTTGTGCGAATGCTCGGCAACGTGGATTCGTACAACCCATCCTGTTATGTTGAGACCGCGGCGTGAGACATGGTGGAGCATGACATCGGCGTAGAATGTGCGTTTTTGGAAACAAAGGAGCTGGTGTGTGGGCGGCTGGCAGTTTTCATTTCGAATCGACGGCGTTCTCCTGATATCAAGTATGGCTGTGTATCTATGTTGCCGTTATGTGGTGATGTTAGCGGAGTGAGTAATTCGGATATGGTTCGCCCTTATGAACATATGTATGGCTTATGTCGTCCGCCGAAGCATGGTTGCGATTAGCGAAAATCAGGTATTGCGGCGTTATGTCCGGCGCCATGTCATTATCGTATGGCGCACTCACGATACAATACCGTCCTAGCATGGGCGTCGCGGCATGAGACGACGCATTGTGCAGACAGGTGTGGCGTCGAACAACGAACGCGAGGTAAACGTAGATGGCGGTGAATTCCAGCGTGGAGAAACAGCCGGTCGACCAGCAGGCGAGCGGTGAGGTGCAGGCTGAAATCGATACGCGGTCCGATGGTGTTTCGCCCATGCCCAACGATGTTTCCAAACATAACGATGTTTCCAAGCATCCGGTGGCGTCCATTCCCGAATCGACGCTGTCGCTGGCCGATATTGAGCGTAAGCGCTCGCATCCTGCATTGTGGCTGGCTTATGCGCTGCTGGTGATTGCGGCCATTGTGGTGCCGTATTGGTGGGGGCGTGCGATTGCGGTGAACGATACGCAGTGGCTGCTTGATAATTTGAGCGCGCTTGAGCCGCGCGGCGCCGCGTTTGTTGCCTGGACGGTGACGCTGATTGCCGTTTCCGGCCTTGGTCTGCTGGTTGTTGACGCCCATCGGCGCTTGTGGGGCGCGGTTTTTGTGATTGGCTTGGCGGCGGAGCAACTCATTGCCGGCCTGTGCATTCTGAAAATTGATTTTTGGTATGCGACATATGTGGTGTACGGAGAGTCGTCGGCATTGGCGAATGCGGCGAATCTTGGCATTATTCCAGTTGGTATTGGCGTTGCCGTTTTCGCGGTGCTGTGGGTGGGATTGTTGGTGACGATTAAAAAAGAGTCGCCGTTGAATGTGCTGACGCGCAGTTGGGCGTCGTTTATCTTATTTTTTGTGATTGAGACGATTGCTTTGCTTGTTGTGATGTTTGGCGGCCTGCTGACGTTGGTCTGATTCGTGGTGTCTGGTGCTCCTGTATAATTGACCCTTGGCGTATTTCGCCCGCGGATAGAGAGCGCGCCGGCATCGGGCCGGTAGCACCGCGCAGCAATATAAGGAGGATGCCGTGGCACTGACGGCTGAAGAAAAGCAGGAAATCATCGCTAAGTACGCGACCCATGAAGGTGACACCGGCTCTCCGGAGGTCCAGGTGGCTCTGCTGTCCAAGCGTATCGCCGACCTGACCGAGCACCTCAAGGAGCACAAGCACGACCACCACTCCCGTCGTGGTATGCAGCTGATGATCGGTGACCGTCGTCGCCTGCTTGACTACCTCAAGCGCGTTGACATCGAGCGTTACCGTTCCCTCATCGAGCGTCTGGGTCTGCGTCGATAATTGAAGACTTCCGCCCGAGTACCTAGGATGGTGCTCGGGCGTTTTACATATCGCCAGCCAACGGCAACAACGGCAAGAGGGTTAGAGGATAGGCCAGCAGGTGAGGCCGACAGGAGAACCCGAATGAAGGGGTTGACACGAGGGGCGACGGCCAAGGGGCCAGTCGAAACAAGGTATGTGACGTCCGCTGAAGAGGACAGTTGCGGTTCAAGCGAGTCGCCAAACCGCAACACAGTATGTAGGAATAAATAGAAAATTAAAGAAGGAGGAACCCTATGGAGGGTCCCGAAATCAAGGCCGTTGAGGCCGTAATCGACAATGGATCGTTTGGTAAGCGCACGCTGCGCTTCGAGACCGGTCGCCTCGCCCAGCAGGCCGATGGCGCTGTGGCCGCCTACCTCGACGACGATTCCATGATTCTGTCCACCACCACCGCCGGTTCCAGCCCGAAGG
>ENA-OWRC01002813-OWRC01002813.1-human-gut-metagenome-genome-assembly--contig:-NODE-2813-length-12569-cov-10.999441_pt1 | contig 12569 bp, 8 predicted proteins | sample MGYA00248268_ERZ651895 | MGnify/ENA primary metagenome ERZ651895 (study PRJEB26924, sample SAMEA4378242) | human gut metagenome | biome: human gut; feature: human-associated habitat; material: faeces...
GGAATGACAGACGAGATGATTGATTATATGGCTAAGACTATTAAGGAAGCTGTTAGATAATATTATATTTAATAAAGAACTGAGTGAGTATAATGATAGAATCAAAAAAGGAAATGAAACAGTGGATTGAACTTGAAAGAAAGATATGGATAAAAAGAAATTATCCATCAGGAGTAAAGAAAAAGGTCTTTCGGAAGGAACTTTTATTTCAATCAGTATTAAGACATGCAGAATATTATTCAAATGTTAAAGGTGCATCTAAAATTATAGGCATTTACTGGAAAATATTATTTAAGATAATGAGTTCAAGACATAATGTCATGATACCACTAAATGTATTTGGAAAGGGGCTGTTAATTGCTCATTTGCAGAATATAGTGGTTTCATCAAATTCTACTGTTGGACGAAATTGCTGTTTATTTCATGGAACAACTATTGGAATATCATTAGGAAAAGATGATAATGGAAAGTGTCCAGTGATTGGTGATGGCGTAACAATATGCGCAGGAGCAGGTGTTTTTGGTGATATACAAATTGCAGATGATGTAATGATAGCTTCTAATGCTGTTGTAGTTAAAAATATTGAAACTTGTGGAGCTGTTGTAGGTGGAGTGCCAGCAAAGATTATTGGTATGAATTCAGGCTGGAATATGAACCAATTTGTTAAAGGCATAGAAGAGGAATAAGGAGACTACCAATGAATATTGTTTATTATAGTAGCGATTTATTTTCGGAGATGTGTGGAGTTGCTATACAATCTTTATGTGAAAACAATAAGGATGCCGATGATATAAATATATATGTAGTTGAAGATAACATATCGGATGAAAATAAAAAAAGATTAAATAATATTGTACAACATTTTTCAAGAAAGATTTTTTTTATAAAGAAACCAGAACAGAAAGATTTGTATCCAGAAGTAAAGTATGATTTGGGACATACATATGCAAGAATGGCTTTGGCAGAGATATTACCTTCAAATGTTGACAGGGTATTAAGCCTGGATAGTGACACACTTGTATTGGATTCTATACAGGAAATGTACAATACAGCTTTTGAAAAAGATCAGATTGTTGCAGGTGTATATGATTGTGTAGGCACGGCAATACAAAAAAGAGTTTTACAGGCGTCAGATTCGATGAAATATTGCAATGCGGGTGTATTATTGATTGATTTGAAAAAATGGAGAGAAAAAAACATAGGTCAGAAACTTGTAGATAAAATATTACAGGGTATAGAGAATAATGAAACAATGTTTTTTTTAGAACAGGATATATTGAATATAGTTTTAGATGGACATATTAAGTTGTTAGAACCACAATATAATATGCTTACATCTATATACATATTTGGTTATGATGAAATTATAAAAATGAAAAAGCCAGTCGAATATTATACCAAAAATCAAATTATAAGGGCAAAGAAAAAGCCGGCAATAATTCATGCAACTACATGTTTTTATGTGAGGAAACGTATGTGGATAGAGAAGAGTGACAGTCCATATGCTGTTTTATATGCACAATATCGAAAAGAAACAGAGTGGAATCACATGGAATTTTGTAAAGACACAAGAGGCTTGAAAAAGAAATTATATGGTGGAATATGGCATATAATGCCTAGAAAGGCGGCTGTATGTATAGCTGCTTTTATGATTAATTGTGTAAGACCAACATATGCTAAAATTACTGTAAAAATGAATTTGCCTACAATAGCCAAACAATCATAAGGAAAGAGATAAGATAGTTAAAATGAAAAATCAGCCAGTATTAACAATTGCAATTCCAATATATAATGGAGAAAGAACAATTAAGAATATGTTGGACATTTTGATGCCACAATGTAATGAAAAAATAGAGGTTTTAGTGTCTGATAATTGTTCAACAGATAGCACTCCTAATATTATAAAAGAATATCAGAATAAATGGGAAAATATAAGTTATTGGTGCAATGAAACAAATTTAAAAACTGATAGAAATTGCATAAAATGTCTTCAAAAAGCTAAGGGAAAGTATACCTGGCTAATGTCAGATGATGATATTATAATGGAGAATGCAGTTGATAAAATTCTTAAATTTATTGAAAACGGTGATGATATGGGATTAATATATGTTACTACAAGAGATTTTAGAAATAAATATATTGATTCTGAATCATGTCAAAAGCATGAACCTGAAGCAATGAATGATATCTGTACAAAAGATAAAAAATTATTTATGAAATATGCAGGTTATTATTGGGGGTTTTTAGCTTCGTTTATATGTAATACGGATAATTTTAAAAAAATAGAAAATCCAGAACAGTATGCGGATACATATTGGCTGCAATCATATATACATGCATTGTGCGCCAAAGGGGAAGATACTAAACTGGGGATTGTAAAAGGTCCATGTGTTGGCGCTGGTATATATGTTAATACGCCTAATTTTGATTCTGCTTTAATTAATGGAGTTTATTATAAAAAAATGATTGATTTTATGATAAATGAGATTGGTTTTGACAAGAAACAATTGAATCAAATGTATAAAAATCGAACATGCCATCTTTTTATTCATGATATTCTTAAGGAAAAAGCTTCTGGAATACATAAAATGAATTATAAAACCATGTATTTATGCACCCGAAAATATGTGAAAGCATGGGTGATGGTGTATCCATGTATGTTTGTTCCTAGCTTTATTTGTTCAAAATTGATGAAAAAATATAGAAAAAGACTTAGAATAAAAGATGATATAAGAATTAACAGACCAGAATAGGTAATTAATGATATGATTTGTTTTTAAAAGGAGCTAGTTAATGATAAATGAAAATAATAAAAGGCTGATAAATATAATGCTCATTATATGCGTAATCCCGTTTTTAGTTCCAAGAGGGATTATGGAAACTGGTGGTAATCTTTTAAATAGCATATTATATTATTTTAGATTATTTGTTATATTTTTTCTATTAATATGTTGCATCTTATATAAGATAAGATTTTGCATGATTACATGGTTATCCATTTTGTTTTACTTTTTGAATATAGTGATATGTATAATTAGACATACTGACACTTATGCAGATATTTCGAATTTTATTTATGTGTTTGGTATGGTTTTGATTATGGAGTTTGCTTTATATAATGATATATCATGTTTTATAAAGAATATGGCAATAATTATTGGAATAATAATTGTTGCTAATTTTATCACGATTGTCATGCACCCAGGTGGATTATATACAGACAGTAGAGGATGGAAGGCAAATTGGGTAATGGGTTATTATAATTCACATATTTTTACATATTTACCATGGCTGGCATTCTCATATATGTATATATATAAACTAAGAGGCAAATTGTCTACCATTGGAATTGGTCTGCTTGTATTTACAATATGTGGAATTTATATGGCTGGTTCGAAAACATCTTTAGTGGCATTAGGTATTGCTTTTATTATAATGTTTTTTTCATTAAAAGCTTTTAAACTTAATCTGCCAAATGTATTTGTATTTTTTATTATTTCTTTTGTTATTAGTTACTTGATAATATTTATGAATTTTCAGGAGAATTTTTCGGCTATATTATATAAATATTTAAATAGAGATTCATCTTTTACAGGAAGAACTATAATATGGGCTTTGGCGCTCAAATCAATATCGTGTCATCCTATATTAGGAAATGGAAATGTTAGTTACAATTTAACAACCTGGACTACTACACAGGCACATAATACATACCTGAATATAATGGTTCAACAGGGATTATTGGGACTTCTGTTATTTGGAATTATTGTTTTTATTGTTAGTCATAAATTAAAGCAATATAAAGAACATCCGTATACAAAGGTATTAACCATAATACTTGTTGCGTATTTTGTTGATTTTATAACAGAAATGTATCAGATGCCGCATTTATTATTTTGTGTGATATTTTTGGCATACAATATTGATAAAATTGTTGATTTAATGCCAGTTAAATATGATAAAAATTCTAAAATAATTAAAAAGAAAATAAAAATCAAAATGTAGAAGGTGAATAAAATGAAAGTATATTGCTGCTTTAGCTTGTATAATTTATATATTGCGGTTGCAAAAGCAATGGTACAAAATGAGAAAATTGATTTGGTGATAGGTTCTCAGATGCCAGATTACAAAAATAAGATTGAAACCATAAAGTCATTGGATTTTATAAATGAAATATATGTGTTTGATAGTGTAGACTACAAAAATATTAAATATAAAAATACATTTGATAAGATAGTAAATCGAAAAAATTACGAAAATAAATATATCAACACTAAATTAAAAATAGATTGGACTAAGTATAAGGATAATATTTTTCTGTTTAATGATTTTGAAATTTTAGGCTGGTATTTTGTAAATAATCAAATCAGATATCATTTAATTGAGGACGGATTGAATTTCTTTAAATACTTTAATAAATATTATCAAGTGAATAAAGTGGATTATGATATAAATAGTTTAAAAGTCAGATTGAAAAATAAATTGAATATAGGACACAGAGCTTTTGGAACAAATCAATATGTAATTGATATTGAAGTAAATGATAAAAATGGTCTGGCAATTGATAGGGAAAATATAATAGAAATACCACGAAAAGAAATTAATGACAAACTGACATTACAGCAAAAGAAACTAATATATGGTATATTCTGTAAACAAAAAATAATAAATAATAATTGTAATAAAACACTTTTGCTGTGTACCCAGCCATTATCAGAAGATGGACAGCTACAAAATCTGGAACAGCAAATGCAAATATATGAAGATATAATAAAAGAGTATACTGGAATGGGGTACACCATAACAATAAAGCCTCATCCTAGGGATAAAGCAGATTATAGTAATTTATGTGAGAAATATAACTGCTTATACATAGATAAGTACATACCTACAGAGGTTTTAAATTATGATGACAGTGTATTTTATGATTTAGCTTTATCAATTACTACGACGGCTATAGAAACATTGGAATTTGTTAGAGAAAGAAAATATCTTGGTTTTGAATTTCTTGGAAGGTATAAATGATGTTAGAAAAAACAAAAAAAATATATAATAAAATGTCTATTGCGTCCAAGGCAGCATTGTGGTTTACGATATGTGGATTTGTGCAAAAGGGCATTAGTTTTATAACAGTTCCAATTTTTACAAGATTACTCACAACTGAGCAATATGGAGTAGTAAGTATTTTTTACTCATGGGAAAGTATTTTTATTATTTTTTGTACACTAAATTTGTTTAGTGGTGTATTTAATAATGGAATGATTAAATATGAAAATGACAGAGATGGATTCTTATCTTCAATGCAAGGTCTTGTAAGTACGCTTACATTGTGTATGTTATTATTGTATTTGCTATTTTTTAAAAAAATATCATTATGGATTGAAATCAGAAGAGTTCTGATTATAGTGATGTTTATGGAGATTTTAGCAAATTCAGCTTTTTCGTTTTGGTCTGCTAAACAGAGATTTGAGTTTAAATACAGGAATATGGTTATTTTAACTTTGGTTGTTTCTGTTTTAAGCCCTTTAGTAGCGGCAGTTTCTGTTATAAATACTCCAGATAAATTTGGTGCTGATGTTAGAATAATTAGCTCTGCTTGTATTGTAATTGTTTTTTATGGAATTATATATATAATTAACTATATAAAAGGTAAAAATTTTTTTTCAAAAAAGTATTGGATATATGCATTAAAATTTAATATACCATTAGTTCCACATTATTTGTCTACTTTGATTTTGTCTCAGTCAGACAGAATTATGATTAGTAAAATGATAGGAATGGCTGAGGCAGGTATATACGGGTTATCGCATAATTTAGCTATGATATTAAATATATTGACAACATCAATTAATAACGCGTTCGCACCTTGGATATATCAAAGATTAAAAGAAGAGAAATATAGAGATATTTCATCTGTGTGTAATAAGCTTTTTTTGTTTGTTGCAGTAGCATTGGCTTTTATGATGGCATTTTCACCGGAGGTAATTAGTATTTTAGCACCTAGTGAATACTATGATGCTGTATATGTTATTCCTCCGTTAGCAATAAGTTTATATTTTATGTTTATGTACCAGATATTTGCTAATGTAGAATTTTATTTTGAAAAAAATAAATTTATAATGTTGGCATCTATTTTTAGCGCAGGTTTTAATGTTTTTTTAAATTATATTTTTATAAAAGAATTAGGATATATAGCTGCTGGATATACAACATTCGTATGTTATGTTATATTAGGAATATCACATTACATATTTTCTGATAAAGTTGCAAAAAAATGTATTAAGGATAACATACATTTATTTGATATAAAAATAGTAATCGGAATATCATGTATTCTAATGATTTTTGGATTGATTATGTTACTTTTATATAAAAATTTGCTTTTAAGATATGGCTTAATATTAATAATGTGTATGATTTTCTTTATTAAAAGAAAAGATATATATAAATTTATTGTATCAATTAGGAGGTAAAACAATGAAAATAATAGGAGTAATACCGGCACGATATAAAAGCTCAAGATTTCCAGGTAAACCGTTAGCTGATATTTGTGGAAAACCTATGATATGGTGGGTTTATCAGCAGTGTAAAAAGGTGAAGGATTTTTCAGAAGTATATGTTGCAACTGATGATGACAAAATATATGAGGAATGTCAGGCATTAGGAATTCAGGTAATCATGACATCTGATAAACATAAAACTGGTACTGATAGAATTGGTGAAGTAGCAGAAAAGATACCAGCGGATTTGATTGTTAATATACAGGGAGATGAACCATTGTTAGAGCCAGATACTATAAGGGCTGCAATAGAACCATTTTATACAAATCCGGATTTGCAGGTTTCAAATTTAATGACTAAAATAAATGACCCGGTGGATGTTGTGAATTTCACAGTACCGAAGGTAATAACAAATAAAGAGAATATAGGAATATATTTAACAAGATCTACAGCACCGTATCCAAAAGGAAGTATTGAATATAACTATTATAAACAGGTTTGTGTATATGGATTCAAGCCTGAAGCATTAAAGTTTTATTGCGAATATGGGAAAAAATATGGAAAGGCTAAAATTGAGAAAATAGAAGATATAGAGATTCTTAGATTTATAGAGAATGGTTATAAAGTACAGTACATAGAAGTTGATTCTGATACTGTAGCAGTAGATACACCGAATGATTTAGAGAGAGTCAGAGAAATTGTTGCGAACAGATTAAACAATAAAAAATAAGAGATAATTATGTTAAATGAATTTAAAAGCAAATTAGAAAATGGTGAATTTGTTTATGGTGTTTTTGTGAAAACATCTGATCCTATGTTTAATGAGATTATAGGAATATCTGGTTATGATTATGTGATTTTAGATACAGAACATGGTCCTACAGATATAGAAAATCAACAAAATAATATAAGAGCATGTGAATTAAGGGGAATACTTCCAATTGTCAGAGTTCCATATATAGATGATAATGTCATTGGAAAAGCATTAGATATAGGGGCAATGGGAATACAAATTTCACAGATAAGATGTGCTGAGGATGTCAAAAAAGTTATAAAATATGCTAAATTTTATCCAGAGGGAGAAAGAGGCGTATGCCGTTTTGTCAGAGCAGCAGATTATTCATCTTTAAACAGAAATGCCTTTTTTAAAAAAGAAAATGAAAAAATTATTATAATTCAATTAGAAGGCAAAGAGGCAATTGATAATTTAGATGAAATTTTAGAAGTTGATGGCTATGATATTATATTTATTGGACCATATGATTTATCTCAGTCATTAGGAGTTCCAGGACAGATTAGTCATCCTAAGGTTTTGGCGGCTATGGTAGACATTGTAGAAAAAGCTAAAGCAAAGAATAAAGTGATAGGAACTTTTACAGATGACTATAGTATGGTTGAAAAATGGAAAAGCCTGGGCGTTCAGTATATTAGCTATTCAACAGATTCTGGTATTTTCTCTGATGCATCTAAAAATATTTTGCGGAATTTGAAGTCTGTTGGTATTAAAAGCAGACATGGTAAGGTCCTGGATTGCACATTAAATGAGTACTATGTAGTCAATAAAAGAAAATTTAATGATTCTGTGAATGATAAAATTATATCAAAATTATATGATTCGGGCGTTGATTTTATTGAATATGGTTATTTGGTTGATAATAATAATGAAAATTCTAATTCGCAATTTTTGAGTATCAATTCAATAAATGAAAAGTTTCCTTCAGAAATTAAGCTAAAATTAATAGCTTCTATTAATTATGGACAGTACGATGTAAATAATTTGGAACAATATAGCTTTGGTAACATTAAAAATATTAAATATACATTCAAGAAAAAAGATATTAAAGCTTCGTTACATGAGTGTAAAATGATGAAGGAAAAAGGATATAATGTTATGATGTATCCTTTAGCTATTTCTGAATATTCAGATTCTGAGTTGATATATCTTATGAATATGTGTAATGAATTAGAAGTCTATTCTTTGCATATTGTTGATAGTTTTGGTTCAATGAAAAGCAAAAATGTTATCAAGTATATTAGTATGATGAAACAATATTTAGATGAAAGTATTATAATAGGATTTCATTCTTATAATAATATGCAGTTATCATTTTCGAATGCAACAATTTTATTAGAACAAGTTGACAGGGAAGTTATATTAGATTGCTCGGTTCATGGTATAGGTATAGGAGCTGGTAATTTAAATACAGAAATTATTTTGGAATATCTTAATGAAAATTATCAGGGACAATATAATGATAGAAATATATTGGAAATAAATGATCAATTTATAGAAAATATATATGCTGATAAGCCATGGGGGTATTCTTTACCTAATTATTTAGCAGCTAAGCATCAGTGCAATACGGATTATGCATATTATCTGAGCAAAAAAAATAATCTTACTATTGATGAGATTGATGATATTTTTGATATGTTAGATAATGAAAAGAAAGTTGATTTTGATAAAGAATATATTGAACAATTATATTTATCGTATTTCGAATCAAAAGACAGCATAATAGATGATTTTAACAAGGTTAAAAACATATTTAAAGGCAAAAATGTTATTATGATATGTCCTGGTAAAACATCTGAAACACATTATAATAAATTAGCATCATTAAATCTGGAAGATTATGTGCTTGTATCAATAAATTTTGAATATAAATTGCATCCCGTGGATTATTTATTTGTGGGAAATAGTCGTCGAATGAAAGAGATTAGAAAAGATTTGTATAAAAAAGTTATTGCATCATCAAATGTTCCATCAGGTAATGTATTTGCAAAAATTAATTATTCGTCTTTATTAAATAAGACAGAATATGTAAAAGATAATTCAGGGTTGATGTTTCTTAAGCTTTTATCTATGTGTGATGTTAACAGTGTTAAGATTATAGGAATGGATGGCTATTTACATAAGCACGATGATAATTATATTTCTGATGATTTAATGTTTGTTTTAGAAGAAGATATAGCAGAACAGATTAATCTAGGAGTAAAATTAGAAATAAAAAAATTAAAAAAAGAATTATCTATTGAAATAATATAATGTTTTGCTAAAAAGGGGCTGTCGCTTTAACGATTGAAAATCGTTGAGGTATGAAAGCCCCTTTTTAGTTGCAGGTAATATAAATATCTCTATGTAGGAATTTTATTAAAATATGAATTTTTTGTGAATGAAGCTTGAACAATTTGTGCAAAAATGGTAATATTGATTTAGATTTTGAATTTTGATTATTCATAATTCACAATTGTATGCATATTTGGAAAAAGGAGAGGAAAATGTCATGCAAAAAATAAGAAAAGTGTTTGCTAAGGTTGTTGCAGGATTGTTAATCGTAAGTAATCTTGCAATAGCAGCACCAAGTATGACTTATGCAGCATCTGCAACAAGTTTTACTACTTATGGTGGATGGAATGAAATGATGTATGCAACTATCAAAGGTGTTAAGGATGCCGATGTTACTGCAGTATCATATTCAGGTCCAGTTAGTGGTTCTCTTACAGGAGAGGACTTTGAGTATCTTGTTAGAGATACAGCCGACGGAGCAAGAGTTGATGTAATGGGATTAAAGCCAGGTACATATACTCTTAAGGTTACTACTAAGACAGGTACATATACCCAGTCAGGAATTGAGGTTAATGCACAGGATAGATCGGGATATGCGCATTACAATTATACTGATGGTGTAGGTGCTTATAATGATGATGGTACATTAAAGGATAACGCAATTGTTCTTTATGTAACAGATGAAAACAAGAATACAGTTACACTTTCTTATGGTGGAGTAACAGTTGCAGGCATTGGTAATATTCTTAACTCAGTCGGTAAGGCATGTGGTGAAGCAGGTCATGAGACAGAGTGTAAGAAGGTATCGAAAGGAAAGACATATTACGGCAAGGGTAATACTAATCAGGGTATTCTCCAGTTACTTGCTGAGAATAATATACCATTAGTAATTCGTATGGTCGGAGCAGTATCAGAGTCTGGTCTTTATAAGACAGGAACATGGGCAGCAGCTAATGCAGGACTTATTGATGGCCTTACAGATTATGATTCTAATGATTATGGCGGAAGTGTTGGCGACAACGGTCATATGGCACGTATGAAGTCAGCAAAGGATGTAACAATTGAAGGTGTTGGTACAGATGCAGCTATGGATGGATGGGGAATTCATTTTATGTCTGAGACATCAACAACAGCAGCTGGATTAGGAAAGAACTTTGAGGTTCGTAATCTTACATTTATGAATCAGCCAGAAGATGCTATTGGTATGGAAGGTGTTCAGGAAGGCTCTGTTATAACAGCTCCAGTTGAAAGATGCTGGATTCACAACAATGAGTTTTACAGCCCTTCTATAACAGGACCTGCAGAATCAGATAAGGCTGAAGGTGATGGATCATGTGATTTCAAGCGTGGTGAATATTTAACAGTTTCATATAACTACTTTGAAGGATGTCATAAGACTAACCTTGTTGGTTCATCAGATACATCGTTACAGTATAATCTTACATATCATCATAATATCTGGAAGGGATGTAAAGCAAGACAGCCTCTTGGACGTCAGGCTAATATGCATTTCTACAATAACCAGTTTATAGGAACAACAGATTATGCAATGAATACAAGAGCCAATGCTTACATATATTCAGAGTACAATTTGTTTTTTATGACAAAGAATCCTATGGATGTAAGATCAGGAGCAATTAAAAGCTATAATGATTCATTTTCATCTTGTATTGGAGCAATGACAGGAACGGTTGTTACAGATAAGTCAACTAAAGTTAAATCTGGCAACAAGTATGAGAATTTTGATACAGATGCAGCACTTTCATATATTCCTAGTGGAACTTATCAGTTACAGACAAGTGTTACAGATGCAGCCAAGGTTCTTAAAGCATACAATGGCTGCATGCCAGAGACAGTTAAGAAACTAGAGAATGTTACTGCTTCAGAGTGTTCATTGTTATCATATTGTGCACCTGGTGTAACACCAATTAATATATCCGACTATCCATATACAGCAGCGCCAGGAAAGCTTAGCAAGACTGTATATGCATTCACGGTAGGTGGAACAGTAGATGTTACTGTATCATTTGCATCGGAAGATTTAACTACAACAGGCTGTCTTGTTAATGAGGCAGGTGAGTGCTTCAAGGTAGGAAGTGGTACTGTTACAGGTCTTCCAGCTGGAACGTATATGGTTATGCCATATAATATTCAGTCAGGTGGTAATGGAGTTAATCCGGCAGCAGGCGCATTTAAGGAAATGACTATTAATTCAATTACAATTAATGCGGCTGATTCTAATGCACATTATCATAATTATGTATCAAAAGTAACAAAAGAAGCTACATGTACAGAAGAAGGGGAAGTTACATACACATGTATAGCTACTAATGGAACTTGTGATAAGAAGACATACACAGAGGTGATTCCAAAGAAAGCTCATACATATGGCGAATGGAAAGTAGTTAAAGAAGCAACAGAGACGGAAGAAGGACTTAAGAGTCATTCTTGTACAGTATGCGGGGCTGAAGAAACAGCATCTATTCCAAAGAAGGGTTCAACAGGTGGAATAGAGACACCAGAAATACCAACAGGAGATTCTAAGGTACATAATTTTACAACATCAGATGCAAATAGTTCATTCTTTGTGATTTCTGGTAATCTTGCATCAAACAAGGGAACAGTAACGTATAATGGACTTACACTTACACAGTGCCTTAAGATGGAGTCATCAACAAGCATTAAGTTCACAGCGCCATCTGCTGGAAAGCTTACACTTGTATTTGGAGAAAGTGGTAAGAATGTAAAGATTAACGGAAAAAAGAACGCATCAGATTCTAATTGCATAGTAACAGTTGATGTTGCAGCTGGAAGTGTAGAGATAACAAAGGGAGATACAATGAATCTTTTCTATATAATTTACACACCAGAGAAGACAATACCAACACCAGATCCAGTTGAAAAGAAGAATGGTCTTAGTAAGGCAGAAGATGGAAATTACTACTATTATGCAGATGATGTGGTAGATACAAGCTTTACAGGATTTGCAGACTGTGACA
>ENA-OWRC01002823-OWRC01002823.1-human-gut-metagenome-genome-assembly--contig:-NODE-2823-length-12522-cov-2.692227_pt1 | contig 12522 bp, 8 predicted proteins | sample MGYA00248268_ERZ651895 | MGnify/ENA primary metagenome ERZ651895 (study PRJEB26924, sample SAMEA4378242) | human gut metagenome | biome: human gut; feature: human-associated habitat; material: faeces...
GAACTGCAATGGTTCCACCATTTATATTTTCGATGGAACCTATAAGTCTGACGAAGTATTCAAAGGACCGCTGGGACGTCGCGCAATTACACCGCTGAAGGGAATTAAGAATGGCGGATACTACGATCCGACCGATCCGGCAGCTTAATAGCTTACTCTGAAAGATATTTGTTGATAAAAAAAACGACATAAAAAGCCAAAAAGAGTGTCTTAAAATTATCAGATTTGATGATTTTAAGGCACCTTTTTACTGTTTTGGAGAATAACATTGAAATTTGAAAATGGAAACTGTATAATAACAAAGTAACACATTTTTAACATCTTGTAAGAAACAAGCGAATAAGGGAAAACGGTAAACACTACTGGTCCGGTAAGGACCGTAACCTGAAACTGTTTATCAGGAGGAGATATGGGAAAATGGAAAAAATGGCTGTCTGCCGGTTTATTTACAGCTATGCTTGGAACTGCAATAATTGCAGGACCAACTGCAGATGTAAGTGCCAATGCAGGAAATAAGCCATATAATAGTGAAAATGTTTCACCAGATGCGCATTTGGCACCAAGTGTAGGAGATTCCTCTTCCAAGACAAGCTCAAAGGCATGGCACAAAATTGACGGAGTCTGCTACAATGGAAGTGGAAAGAAAGTAGAAGGAGCCATTACCAGAGGTATGGATGTCTCAGAATGGCAGGGAAAGATCAATTGGAAGGAAGCCAAGAAAGATCTGGATTTTGCCTTTGTGCGTATTTCCTATGGAACCAGACATCTGGATGATTATTATGACTATAATATGACTGAGGCAGAAGCAGCAGATGTGCCGGTGGGAACTTATGTATACAGTCTTGCCAAGACAAACAAAGAAGCACTTGCTGAAGCGCAGCTGGCTATTCGTCAGATGCAGGGACATAAGGTTTCCTATCCGGTAGCTTTTGACCTGGAAGATGAAGCTACATTGGGAACCTTGACCAGAAAGGAAATTTCCCAGATTGCTCTCACATTCTGTGATGAGATCCGCAAGGCAGGATATACACCAATTCTCTACATGAATCTGAATTGGTATAATAATTTTGTAGACTGGAACGTTCTGGAAGGCTCCGGTCTGGATGTCTGGATTGCAAGCTACGGAGATACAATTCTTGCACCGAGCGCCAGCAAATACAAATACACCATCTGGCAGTGCACAGCTGGTGATGAAGTTTCAGGTATGATCAGTACCAAGAAGCTGATCAGTGGAGTTCCCAAAGAGAACAATGTGGATCTGAACTTTGGCTATGTAGATTATACAACCAAGGTTGTTCCCAGATGGAATTCTCAGGAAGGCTATACCCCTGCAAAACAGCCTTTATATTCAGATCCCAAGCTTCACAAGAATGGCTGGACCACTGTTAAAGGCAGAAAATATTACTACACAAATGATAAAAAGGCCAAAGGCTGGCTGGAAATTGATGGCAAGTATTACTGCTTTAGTTCCGTAGACGGACACTTATATAAAAGCAAGCTGATCAAGAAAGACGGCACTGCTTATTACGTGGACAAAAACGGTGTACGTGTAGAAAATAAAGTTGTGACAAAGAAAGGCAAGACCTACTATTTCGGAGCAGATGGCAAAGCCCTGACAGGTATGCGCAAGGTGGGCAGGAAATATTATTATTTCAGCACTACATCCTTTGCCATGGAAAAGAATTACAAATATGTAGCAGCCAACGGCAGCATTTACTATTTTGGAAGTAAAGGTTACCGTGCAAAGAACAAGTTTATCACCCTCACAGAGAATGGCAGGAAGAATACTTATTATTTTGGAAAAAATGGAAAGGCTTATAAGGGCTGGTACACTATCAAAGGAAAAAAATATTATTTCTACCGCGGAACGGGTGCTGGCGCAGGAGTACGTGCGCAGAACGTGAGCCTGACCAGTGCAGATGGACTCGTTTCCGTATTTAACAAAAATGGTGTATGTACCAAACCAATAATCTTGATTTATCAGCCGGAATCATGTATATTAGAGCGTGTTTGAAAGATCTCCCACAAATTGTGACGCACATCTTGCAGAAAACCTTTTTAAACACGTTCCAAGAAGTCGATAAGACTGTAAATTTGACTGAATATAAAATGAAAGATAAATAAGGAGAAAAGAAAATGGGAAAAATTAAAGTAACAAATTGTGATGATATTGAAGGATTAAAAGTAATCGAGCCAACCGTATTTGGAGATTCCAGAGGTTATTTTATGGAGACTTACAATTACAATGACTTCAAAGAGGCAGGAATTGACGTAGAATTCGTACAGGATAATCAGTCCAGCTCACGTTATGGTGTTCTTCGCGGTCTCCATTTCCAGCTTCATTATCCACAGGACAAACTTGTCCGCGTAGTAAACGGAGAAGTGTTTGATGTGGCTGTAGATTTAAGAGAGGGCTCCAAAACTTATGGAAAATGGTACGGAGTTGTTCTTTCAGCAGAGAATAAGAAACAGTTTTTTATTCCGAAGGGATTTGCACATGGCTTCCTGGTTCTTTCTGAGAATGCGGAGTTTACTTATAAATGCTCCGATTTTTATCATCCAAACGATGAGGGCGGTCTGATCTGGAATGATCCGGACATCAATGTACAGTGGCCGATTCCGGAAGGTATGGAGCTGATCTTCTCTGACAAGGATCAGAAATGGGGCAGCTTTAAGGAACTTAACAGATAGGAGACTGTAAATGCTTAAGTCTATTTTTTCCCTGCCGGCGGATTTATATAAAAACCGCCGGCTAGTTATGAAACTGGCAAAAAATGATTTTAAGACCCGATATGCAGGTTCTTATTTTGGAACCTTCTGGGCTTTCGTTCAGCCAGTGGTAACAATTCTGGTATACTGGTTTGTATTTTCAGTGGGGTTCCGGTCCAACACAGATGAACTGGGAGTCCCTTTTGTGCTTTATCTGGTAGCTGGTATTGTGCCCTGGTTTTTCTTTTCTGATGCGCTTTCCGGAGGTACCAATTCGCTTCTGGAATATAATTACCTTGTAAAAAAGGTAGTGTTCAACATTAGCGTCCTTCCAGTGGTAAAAATAATTTCCGCTTTATTTGTACATGGCTTTTTTGTACTTCTGGCAATTATTCTTTATATATGTAACGGAAGATTTCCTGACTGGTACTACCTTCAGATATTGTATTATAGTGCATGCGTCTTTTTCCTTGTTCTGGGACTTTGCTATGCTACCAGTGCAATAGCAGTCCTTTTCCGCGATCTGAACCAGATTATTGGTATCGGATTACAGGTTGGAGTATGGCTGACTCCTATTATGTGGGTGTCAGAGAGCATGATCGGTACCAACAGCCTTCTATACAAAATTCTTCAGCTGAATCCTGTATTTTATATTGTATCAGGATATCGTGACGCATTTATTATCAAGCGCTGGTTCTTCGAAAGACCAGTCTGGACATTATATTTCTGGGTATTTGCCATCTGCTGCTTCCTGTTTGGAAACTGGATTTTTAAGCGGCTTCGGGTTCATTTTGCAGATGTTCTGTAAAAAGAAGAAAAGCAGTTATGAATCGAAATGTATTCAGCGAAGAGGAAAGGTAACGGCTCATGAGACATGTTCGATGAAGTACAGAACTGTAGAAGAACTGAGCAGTTATGATGCGGATAGAAAAGAAAGGAAACAACGTGGAAAGTAAAAACGCCATTGAAATAAGAAATTTGTCCAAGATGTATAAGCTCTATAACAGACCACTGGACCGCCTGAAGGATTCTCTGGGGCTTAGTCGTAAGAAGCTGTATAAAGAACATTATGCACTTAAGGATGTTAGTTTTGATATTGGAGAAGGAGAATGCGTTGGTATTATTGGAACAAACGGCTCCGGAAAATCCACTATTCTGAAAATTATTACCGGTGTACTGGCTCCTACAGCCGGAACCGTAACCGTAAATGGAAGAATTTCAGCTCTTCTGGAACTGGGAGCCGGATTTAATCCGGAATATTCTGGTATGGAAAATATTTTCCTGAATGGTACCATGTTAGGCTTTTCCGAAGAAGAAATCAACGCAAGGCTGGATGAAATCCTCAGTTTTGCTGATATTGGTGATTTTATCCATCAGCCGGTAAAGACCTACTCCAGTGGTATGTTTGTACGCCTGGCCTTTGCTGTGGCTATCAACATAGATCCGGAGATCCTGGTAGTGGATGAAGCACTTTCTGTAGGTGATGTATTTTTTCAGGCGAAATGCTATCATAAGTTTGAGGAATTTAAGAAACAGGGCAAAACTATTTTGTTTGTAAGTCACGACCTGGGAAGCATTTCCAAATACTGCGATCGTGTTATTCTTTTGAATCAGGGTGTCATGCTGGACGAGGGCACGCCTAAAGCTATGGTAGACATGTATAAGCAGCTTCTGGTACATCAGGATCCGGTGAAACAGGCAGAAGGCTCAGAGACAAAGAAAGAAGACTGGAAACAGGGATTCCTTGTGAACCCGAACACATTGGAGTATGGGGAAAAACAGGCTGAGATCACAGACTTCGTTGTAATGGATTCCAAGAGCCTTCAGACCAACACGATCGAGAAGGGGTCTAAATTTCAGATTAAAATGCGCATTCATTTTCATGAAAGCATTCAGCAGCCTATTATGGCTTTCACGTTCAAGAATATTCAGGGAACTGAGATCACAGGAACCAACACTATGTATGAAGGTGTGAATGTGGAACACACAGACGCAGGGGATGAGTGTGTAGTGGTTTTTGAGCAGAAAATGGATATGCAGGGCGGGGAATATCTTCTCTCCTTTGGATGTACCGGTTATCGGAATGGAGATTTTACCGTATTCCATCGTTTATATGATGCATGCAACATAACTGTGGTTTCTTCCAAAAATACAGTTGGATTCTACGATATGAATTCCAAAGTGTGGATAGAGGAATAATAAAATATGCAGGAAAAAATCGGAAACGTAACATTAGATTATGAATATTACCCAGGCGAGGATCTGTACAGCGATGGTCCTGTGGAAGAAGAACTTCTGGAAATTGCGAAAAATTATCAGGAGAAGGAACTAAACCAGTTGATTTATGAGCGAAACAGCTGGCCGGTTCTTTATCATTTTTCACATATTCGCCAGAATATTCTGGAGTGGCTTCCTATCACAAAAGAACAGAAAGTTTTGGAAATCGGGTCCGGCTGTGGACCGATCACAGGAGTTCTCGCGCGAAAAGCCAAAAGTGTCACCTGTATCGATCTGTCGAAAATGCGCAGCACCATCAATGCATATCGAAATCGCGAATGCGATAATGTGAAAATTATGGTAGGAAATTTTCAAGATGTGGAGAGTAGTCTTACTGAGAAATATGATTACATTACCCTGATCGGTGTGTTTGAATATTCCCAGGGCTATATCGGGACAGCACAGCCTTATGTGGAAATGCTCCGACGCATTGCCCGCCATCTGGCACCGGGAGGCAGAATCGTGATCGCGATTGAGAACCGACTTGGCCTGAAATATTGGGCCGGCTGCACCGAAGATCATGTGGGAAAATATTTTGAAGGACTGGAGAACTATCCGGATACCAGAAGTGTGCGGACTTTTTCCAGAAAGGAACTGTCTGATATTATTGACCAGGCTGGTGAATTTAAGACCACTTTCTATTATCCATATCCGGATTATAAATTCCCGATGACTATTTATTCAGACAAGCGTCTGCCGAAGAAAGGCGAGCTTCGGGATAATTTCTGTAATTTTGACCGTAACAGAATACAATTGTTCAATGAGGGAAAAGTATACGATTCCCTCACTGATGCAGGACTTTTTCAGGAATTTTCCAATTCATTCCTGGTGATTGTGGAAAGGAAGGAAAACAAATGAAAGAGATTATTTTCAGTAAATATTCCAATGAAAGAAGCCGTTCCTTCGCAATTCGCACTGACATTGTGGAAGAAGATGGGAAAAGATGGCTGGAGAAAAAATGGCTGTATCCGGAAGGAAAAGAACATGTTCTTCGTATGAAAAAATGGAATCAGAAGCTTGATCAGATGTATGGGGAAGTTCCGTTTCTGAGCAACAAGTGCGAGATAGGCGAAGACTGTGCTTATTTTGAGTATCTGGAACAGGAGAATCTTGCAGAATATCTGGATGATCTGCTGGGAAAGGGAGAAAAGGAAAAAGCTGAGAAAATTTTCACAGAATATCTGGAAAATGTACAGAAGCTTCACAGCAAGAAGCCGTTCACAATAACTGAGGAATTCAAAAATGTTTTCGGTGATGTGCCTATGCCTGGCGGACTGACATGTACAGATGTTACGAATATTGATATGATCTGTGACAATGTTGTAATGACCAGTCCATATACGCTTCTGGACTATGAATGGACATTTGAGTTTCCTGTTCCCTGTGAATTTGTACTGTATCGGATCATCCATTACTATATACAGACGCATAAAGTGCGTGAAGTGCTGAATGCAGCCGGATTTTATGAGAAATTTGGTATTTCAGAAGTGATGAGAACCAGTTTTTCCAGAATGGAAAGCGGTTTTCAGGTATATATTACAGGCATGCATGTTCCTATGAGGGAGATGTATGCCACAATGACTCCAGGGGTGGAATATCTGTCCCTGAGTAATCTGGGACCGCTGCAGGTATATTTCGCAGAACAAAGAGGTATGTATTCCGAAGCAAGTTCTGTAAAAAGACCTATTATGGCCGGAAAGGTAAAATGCACCTTGAATCTGCCGAAAAGCTGCAGGTTTATTAGAATTGATCCAGGTGATCATCCGTGTACGGTACATCTTGCAGCAATCCGCTTTGACAGGATGCCTGCTTCCCTGGATGGGGTTCTGACACCCGAAGGAACAATCTGCGGCAGCTGGGCCTTCCTTTCGCGGTTTGATCCCTGTATTGTAGATATAGAGGTTCCGGAAGGTGCTAAGAATCTTACACTGAATCTGGAGATTGATGAGGCAAAAGAAGATATGCTGAATGAGATCTGTTCCCTTGAGGTGAGAAGCCACAGTCTTAAAGGAGTGCTTGGAGAGCGGGCGAGAGAAGCAGTGGGCCGTCTGAAAAATGGTCGGGAATCTTCTGCAAAGAAAGGAAAGTAGAATGAATCAAAAGGTAATGCTGGTTGAAAAAGAACGGTTTCTTTTGAATGATAATTGCAAATATATGATCACAGGAAGGGTTTCAAAGGAAGCAGATATAGAGTGTTATCTGGATGGTATCCGTCTTCCTTCTGAGGCAAACCTGATTACTGTGATGACCGGATTTATGAGGGCTGTGGAGACGAAAAATCCAGGAGGCAAATGGGTGGAGGTACTAGTTACCCTGCCTGAAAATTTGCAGAATTACAAAAAACTTGAGGTATACGCTGTTAACGGAAAGGAGCGTTTCCTCTGGTATAAGATGAAAACCTCGGATCTTATGAGAAAACAGGGAAAACCTCAGCTTTTTGTTGATGGGGAATCTATAGTCAGAGAGCAGAAGAAGGTTATCCTTGCCGGCTGGGCGGTAGGAACTACACCGGTTTCCCTGCAGGTATATGATGAAAATAAAAAGCCTGTGAAAATAACCCTGAAGCGGAATACCCGAATGGACGTGGCAGAAATGTTTCGGGAATGCGAAGTGAATAAGGATTGCGGATTCCATATCCAGGCAGAAAATGTATCTGGAAAGAAGGCTTATCTTGTTGCAAAGGATGAGAACGGAAAAAAGGCAGTCTACCAGATTGGTATTTCAAAGGGCGAACGCTTTAAGGCAAAAGCCAGCCTTTATTCGAAAAAGGCAATGGAGAATTATCGTTCCAATGGCATTCATACTGTGATCCGGAAGTCGCTGATCAAGCTGGAAGCATTGAGCAAGGGAGACGGTCTTTACCAGACCTGGCTGAAGGAGAACAGGGTTACTAAGAAAGAACTGAATCAGCAGAGAAAGACTGTTTTTCAGGAGAACATTAAGTTTAGCCTTGTGGTTCCTCTCTATAAGACGGATAAGTACCTTTTGAAGGCTCTTGTGGATTCTGTGCTGGCGCAGACATACAGCAACTGGGAACTTTGCCTTTCAGATGGAAGTGGAGCAGATTCTCCGATCCGCAGTATTCTGGAAGAGTATCAGAAAAAGGATCCAAGGATCAAAGTTGTTTTCAATGAGAAACAGCTGCAGATTTCAGACAATACAAATGCTGCTATTGGAATTGCCACTGGAAATTATATTGCATTTGCAGATCATGATGATACCCTGGCAGAGGAAGCTTTTTATCAGATGGCAAAGGAAATCTCACAGCATCCGGAGGCGGATCTTATTTATTCTGATGAGGATATTATTGATATAAGAGGAAATCGGCTTTTCCCTCATTTTAAGCCGGATTTTAACCCTGATTATCTGTGCTGCGTAAATTATATCTGCCATCTGGTGGTTGTAAAGAGAACACTTCTCGACCGAACAGGACTTCTGAGACCAGAATATGACGGTTCTCAGGACTTTGATTTTTTGCTTCGCTGCACGGAGCATACAGACAGTGAGAAGATCCGCCATATTCCCAAAATTCTGTATCACTGGAGAAGCCATGAGGGTTCCACTGCGGGCAATCCGGATGACAAGCCATATGCAGTGATCGCAGGAGAAAAGGCTCTTGCAGGGCATTATGAGCGCATGGGAATTAAGGCAGAGGTGGAATACACTGGATGCCCGGTCGTTTTCAGAACCCATTTTGTTATAGAGGGTGACCCGAAGGTATCAATTCTGATTCCGAATAAGGATCATACAGAGGATCTGAATAAATGTGTGACTTCCATTCTGGAGAGGAGCACCTGGAAAAATATCCAGATTATCGTAATTGAGAATAACAGTGAGAAGGAAGAGACCTTCCACTATTATGAGAAACTTGAGAAGCGGTATCCTCAGGTAAAAGTGGTTACATGGGATGGTCCCTTCAACTATTCAGCAATCAACAATTTTGGTGCAAAATATGCGGATGGAGATTATTTCCTTCTGCTCAATAATGATACAGAGGTTATTACTCCAGAGTGGCTGGAGAACATGATGGGCTATTGCCAGAGAGAGGATGTGGGCATTGTAGGAGCCAAGCTCCTTTACCCGGATAATACGGTTCAGCATGCTGGTGTCGTGGTAGGAATCGCAGGTTTTGCAGGACATATTCTTACCGGATATGACAGATATGCCACAGGATATTTGTGGAGACTGGCAACTACACAGGATGAGAGCGCAGTAACAGGCGCCTGTCTGATGGTGAAGCGAAGCGTTTTTGAGGAACTTCATGGGCTGGATGAAAGCTTTGCAGTGGGACTGAATGATATTGACTTCTGTCTTAGGGCAAGGGCACTTGGTAAATTGGTTGTATTTACTCCGGAGGCCTGCCTGTACCATTATGAATCTAAGTCACGCGGACTGGAGAATACGCCGGAGAAGAAGGCGCGTCTTCAGAAAGAGGTGGATCATTTCCGGGAACGTTACAGAGATTTTCTGAAAAAGGGTGATCCGTATTACAATCCGAATCTGAGTATTGTGAGAGGAGATTGTGCATTCAGGATGGCGTATGAGAAGAAGGATGAAATAGTTTGATGCAGAACTAATATAAAAACCCAGTCGGGAGAGGAAGATACCCTGTCCCGACTGGGTTTTTTATTAGGATTTTACAATTTTCACGATCCTCCAGATCAAAAGAATCAGAAGAAGTAAGAATACACCGGCAATTACAAAATACGGAATTTCAGTGTGATTATCGGAGTAGTCCTTGGCCGCCTGCATGTGCTGCTGACCTTCCTGGACGGAGGCAGTATCATCAGACTGAACAACTTCAAGGACTGCAGATCCCACAGAAGTGCCGTTAAAAAGGTAGGTGCGGTCAATCTGGTCGCCGTTCTGGGAATCTTCTGTGGTAAGGCTATCGGCACCGGTGCCGGCTGGAACTACTACATCACCGCCGGAGATAATGCTGAAATCGCTGTCTCCAAGGGATAAAGTTACAAACTGATCGAATCCATAATTGAGAATAGAGGCTGCATCAGGAGCTGTCTGACCGGAAGCACCTTTCAGGACTACGCTGATCAGAGTCATGCCATTTCGCTGGGCTGCACATACCAGTGTACTTCCGGAGGCTTCTGTATAACCTTCCTTACCGCCGATACATCCTTCATAAAATCCGGTGCTGCCAGTATCTGTCATGGTGAATTTGCTGGTCAGGTTACGGGCTGCCGCTTTATTGGTGGCAGGGATCGTGTAGCTGGTGGCTGCTGCGATGGTTCTGAAAGACTCATTCTGGATGGCGGCCTGCATGATCAGCGCCATGTCGTGGGCTGTAGTGTGCTGGTTGTCATCCGGAAGTCCGGTGGGATTCGTGAATACGGTATTGGTACATCCAAGCTCCTGTGCCCGGGTATTCATCTGCTGGACAAAGCCGTCTACAGAACCGCCTACATGCTCTGCAATCTGCAGTGCAATATCATTGGCAGAGGCAACCATAATGGCATACAGGCACTGCTCTACAGTGAAGACCTCGTCAACCTGTGAGGAAATACTGGCACCACCGTCTGTGACACCGGAAACTCCGGTGGCGGTCATGGTAACCTCATCTGTGAGCTGTGTATTTTCAAGCGCCAGAAGACAGGTCATGATCTTGACTGTACTTCCAGGGAAAAGTACTTCGTCTGCATTCTTGGAATAGAGAATGGTATTGGTGGTATTCTCCATGACTACAGCCGCTTCAGAAGAAATATCGGAAGCCTGTGGCCATCCGGAAATGGAATTGGTAGATATGGTACCTGATGCTTCAACTGCTGCACTCTGGTCTGCCTCTTCTGCAGATATGGGAACCTGGAAAAGAAGAGATGCGAAAAGACCAAGAGCCAGAAAAACTGAGGTTATCTTTCGCTTTTTCATAGTATAATGAACTCCTGTATTAAAATAAGGGTATCTGCAGTGCTGTCTGTGAACAACATGGTAACACTCTTTCTGACAGTGCAGATACAATTCTGCTGCAAGTATAACATATAGTATATTTTTCCTGTAAAATAGAAAAATATAATACAAATATAATCATATCCTAAAATGTGGTTCAATTCAACCTTTCTTTTACAGCTTCCTTGCAAAATTGTTTCTTCAATGTTAAAATAGGGTCATTATAAAAGCAAAGGATTTTAATATGAGCGATAAAAACGGATCAGAGGGACGGATCCAGTGGTCTCGTTTCTTCAAAAAATTATCTCCTTACATGATCCAGAAGGGACTTTTGTATCTGAAGCATTATGGTCCAAGGGAGTTCTGGATACGGCTGCACGAGCGCTTTGAGCCGGAGGAGATCCCTTATGGTCCCTGGTACGCGGCATATGTGCCGGACCAGACGGTCCTTGACAAACAAAGAAAGAAAAAATTTGCTTACGCACCTCTTATCAGCGTGGTAGTTCCGGCTTATCGTACTCCGGAATTATTTTTGCGGCAGATGATCGATTCACTGGAAGCACAGACCTATGAGGACTGGGAGCTTTGCATTGCCAATGGAAGTCCGGAAGATCAGTCCATGAGAAAAGTGCTGGAAGAATACAGCAGCAGGGACAGGAGAGTACGCTGGCAGGAACTCACTGAGAATAAAGGGATTGCAGAGAACACCAATGCTGCATTTGCCATGGCAAAGGGAGAATTTGTGGGGCTTCTGGATCATGATGATCTTCTTGCGCCAAATGCTCTTTACGAGGTTGTGAATGCACTGAACCAGCATGAGCACGGGGATGCAGTATACACAGATGAGGATAAGGTGACTGCTGAACTGGATGAGCATTTTCAGCCGCACCTGAAGCCAGATTTTAATATTGATCTGCTTCGTTCCAATAACTATATCTGTCACTTTTTTGTTGTGCGGCGGCAGCTTGTAGAAGAAGTGGGCGGATTCCGCAGGGAATTTGACGGAGCACAGGACTATGATTTTATTTTCCGTTGTGTGGAAAAAGCCAGGGAAGTGGTGCATGTACCGGAGATTTTGTACCATTGGCGTACCCACAAGGCATCTACTGCTGATAATCCTGCAAGTAAGATGTACGCTTTTGAAGCAGGCAAACGTGCTATCGAGGCACATCTTGAGAGGACTGGAGTAAAAGGCACTGTAAGCCATACTCCGGATCTTGGATTTTACAGAGTGAAATACCCGGTACAGGGACATCCGCTTGTTTCCATTATCATTCCCAACAAAGACGAGAAGGAAACTCTGGAGAAATGCCTGGAATCTATTAAGAAGAACACACTCTACGACAATTATGAGATCATTATCGTGGAGAATAACAGCACTACAGATGAGATTTTTGATTATTACAGGAAGATTTCAGAGGATCCCAGGATCCATCTGATCTGCTGGAAAAAGGAATTCAACTATTCCGCGATCAACAACTTTGGGGTTAAAAATGCCAGAGGTGAATATCTCCTTTTTCTGAATAATGATGTAACGGTCATTACAGAGGACTGGATGGGAGAAATGCTGGGGGTGTGTCAGCGAAGAGAAGTGGGAGCAGTAGGCGTGAAACTGATCTATCCGGACAATACTAT
>ENA-OWRC01002825-OWRC01002825.1-human-gut-metagenome-genome-assembly--contig:-NODE-2825-length-12498-cov-3.073776_pt1 | contig 12498 bp, 11 predicted proteins | sample MGYA00248268_ERZ651895 | MGnify/ENA primary metagenome ERZ651895 (study PRJEB26924, sample SAMEA4378242) | human gut metagenome | biome: human gut; feature: human-associated habitat; material: faeces...
TGCCTGGCTTTGTTCCATTTGTTTCTGAAGCTTTTGTGCTTGCTTCATCATGTTTTGCATGTTCATCATAAGATTTTCTAGATTCCTTTCCTAGCAAGGGTTTAGGCCCTTTTGTTTAATGCTTATTGCCCATTTCTGCCCAATTTCGAGCGCGATGGGGACTTCTCTCCTATTATAGCATGTTTTCCCCGTCCGAAAAAGCTGATTTTTTATTTAAACAGCGTTGTGACAATGAGTTGGACGTTTAAAAGAGTCAGAAGAGTAGCTACTCCGTAAGCTAAGTAGGTATTCCATTTTGCATTGACAAATTCTCCCATGATTTTTTTATTGGAGGTAAAGTAAACCAAGGGGAAAATTGAAAATGGTAAAGCCAGAGATAAGAAGACTTGAGAATAGACCAACAAATCATCTAGAACACTTTCCTGATCCCCAAATAGAAAGGCGACAATCAGGACCGGAGTGAGGGCCAACATCCTAGTAAAGAGGCGGACAAGCCATTGAGGAAGCCGGAATTTAAGAAAACCTTCCATGACAATTTGTCCCGTCAGAGTGCCTGTAATGGTTGAATTCTGACCACTTGCTAACAAAGCAACGGCAAACAGAGTGGACAGAAAAGGACTCGCAATAGCTCCTGCAATGGCATTGTTTTGCAAGGCATCATACATACTGGAGAAAGCTCCAATTTCTTCTGCGTGTCCAAAAAAGAGGGCCGCTCCGAGAATCAGCAAGAGAGAGTTGACAACAAAAGCCAGGGTCAATTCAATATTGGAGTCCCAGGTCATGAACCGCACAGCCCGACGAACATCTGCAGGATCCTCATAATCGACCTTGCGTGTTTGTGAAATGGAAGAATGTAAATAGAGATTATGAGGCATGACGGTTGCACCAATAATCCCCAGAGCTAGCGTCAAGGCTTGTGATCCTTTAGGAAGACCAATGCCTACGATTTCCTTTTGGGGAATAAACCCAGCAAAAATTCCACCTATATCTGGTTTTGATAAGACCACAAGATAGATAAAAATCCCCAGAATGGTAAAAATCAAGGTGGAGACAATGGCCTCAATCTTGCGAAAACCCAAGTGCATGAGTCCAAGGAGGAGGAAGACATCCAGGATGGTGACCAAAATAGAAAAAAGCAAGGGCCATCCGAACAGCAAATGGAGCGCAATCCCCGAACCAATGACTTCTGCTAAATCTGTCGCCATCAAAGCTAATTCAATCACCATCCAGAGAATATAGCGGAGCCACTTAGGTAAATGAGTCGCCGTTGTCTGGGCCAAATCTTTCCGATGGACAATACCTAGTTTCCCAGCCATCTGTTGCAATTGCATGGCAATCAAGGAGGATAAGAGAACCACCGATAATAGCAAGTAACGATAGTGAGCCCCGCCAACAACGCTGGTAATCCAGTTCCCAGGATCCATATAGCCCACTGCTACTAGACTCCCCGGACCTGAAAACAACAATAAGGTCTTCCAAAAAGAAGTTCCCTTAGGTACCTTGACGGATTGATTGATTTCTTGGAGCGATTTCCGCTCTAACTGTTCTAAACTCATGATACCCTTCTTTCCACGACGTTACTTCCTCTTGATTATAGCACAAATGAAAAATTTCGGTAAATTTTCTCTGCATTTTCAATAAATCCCCTCCTAGCTCCCGCTTCACCATTTTCTTCGTATTCCTTTAGCGATTTTTTCTCCTTTGTTCCTCCAAATTGAACCGAATAGCTTCAAAAATGAACCAAATAGATTTTTCACCCTATCCTACTGCAAAAGCTTGTATACTAATCGTAACTGAAATACAGCTCAGTTATTTATTGAACAGCAAAGGAAAGAAACTATGATCTATGTCATTGAATACAATTATCCCTCTAAGATGTTGGTCGAACATATTAACAACTATCTGGAGAAAAAACGGGTTCGTAATCTACCAGTCAAGCTGGTCTATAATGGAAATATCTCCTATATTGACTATGACTTGAAAAACATCTACTTCTTCTCCTGTCAAGGAAATTCTGGAATCAACGCCTACAAAGAGCTCGAACGCATCCGGAGAAATGATCCTTTCGGACGCATTATCGTTCACTCTAACAAGGTGGACGGACGCAGACTCATGGACCACAAACTGCAAGTCTATGGTTTGATGGAACTAAGCCTTAGTGACTACGGTAAGCCAGACCTCTATTATCAAGAGCTTGACTTTTTGCTAGGTGATCTCTACGAAGAGCTCTGGGAAATGGCTGCAGAAGCCAAGTACGCTGCTGGGAAGAAAACCAATCAGCTCTTCCCACGCTGGGGTCCTGAAATCGGAATTTACCCACCTAAGCGTTATTCCATCCATCTCCGTCAAAATCCAAACGAAGACGATTAACTCATAAAAAGTGGAGCCTGGGGACAGGGTCCATTTTTTATGTTACAATGAACTGGAAAATGAAATGAGACGAGAAAAAGGAGACCTTATGAACCACTACGATACCATTGTCATTGGAGGAGGCCCTGCTGGTATGATGGCTACTATCTCTAGTAGCTTTTATGGTCAGAAAACCCTTCTCATTGAAAAAAATCGGAAACTCGGAAAAAAATTAGCTGGGACTGGTGGAGGACGATGCAATGTGACCAACAATGGAAGCTTGGACGATCTCCTTGCAGGCATTCCAGGAAACGGACGCTTCCTTTACAGTGTCTTTTCTCAATTTGACAATCATGATATCATCCGCTTTTTTACAGAAAACGGGGTCAAACTTAAGGTCGAAGACCATGGTCGTGTCTTTCCAGCCTCAGATCGTTCCCAGACGATTATTCAAGCGCTGACTGATAAGATTGCTGAGCTTGGCGGTCAAGTCCGCTGCCAAGTAGAGGTAACCTCTGTGAAGAAAATCGATGGACAATTCGTCATCAAATCCAAAGACGAGACCTGGACGGCAAACCGCTTGATTGTGACAACTGGTGGAAAGTCCTACCCTTCGACGGGTTCTACTGGCTTTGGCCATGAGATTGCTCGTCACTTCAAACACACTATTACCGAGCTCGAAGCTGCCGAGAGTCCTTTATTGACGGATTTTCCGCATAAGGCCTTGCAGGGTATTTCACTGGACGATGTAACTCTCAGCTATGGCAAGCATGTCATCACCCATGACCTGCTCTTTACTCATTTTGGCTTGTCAGGCCCTGCTGCACTACGCATGTCTAGCTTTGTCAAGGGTGGTGAAATCCTCTCCTTAGATGTCTTGCCACAACTTTCTGAAAGTGATTTGCTATCATTTCTTGAAGAAAACCGTGAAAAATCCTTGAAAAATGCTTTGAAAATCATGCTCCCTGAACGCTTGGCAGAATTCTTTGTTCAAGGATATCCTGAAAAAGTCAAACAGCTAACTGAAAAGGAACGTGAGCAACTTGTCCAGTCTATCAAATCTCTCAAAATCCCTGTGACTGGCAAGATGTCCTTGGCCAAGTCCTTTGTAACGAAAGGTGGTGTCAGTCTCAAGGAAATCAATCCCAAGACCTTGGAAAGCAAACTGGTTCCTGGCCTCCACTTTGCGGGTGAAGTCCTGGACATCAACGCCCACACAGGTGGCTTTAACATCACTTCTGCCCTCTGCACCGGTTGGGTGGCAGGAAGTCTGCATTATGATTAAATATCAAAGGTTGTAAAAAATGAACAGAAGAGAATCAGTCGAATTTGTTAACATGTGTATGATTAAAAATGGGGACAAGGTTCTGGTTCAAGATCGAGTTAGTCCTGACTGGCCTGGCATTACTTTTCCTGGCGGACATGTTGAACGTGGCGAATCCTTTGTCGATGCTGTCATTCGTGAAGTGAGAGAAGAAACGGGTCTAAGCATTTCTAAACCCCAACTCTGTGGCATCAAGGACTGGTACGATGAGGATTACCGTTATGTCGTCCTTTTTTACAAGACCGAACACTTTACTGGTGAGCTCCAGTCTTCAGACGAAGGAAAGGTCTGGTGGGAAGAGTTTGAAAATCTATCTCGTCTAAAACTTGCAACCAATGATATGTCTGATATGCTTCGTGTTTTTTTGGAAGATGATCTCAGTGAATTCTTCTACTATAAAGACGGTGACGACTGGCTTTATGATTTAAAATAGCAAATAATCGGCGGAGAGTCCTCCGCCGATTATTTTATTTGCTCTGTTTTTCAACATAGTGGGCAATCACATCTGATGTGTACTGGGCTGTTCCAGGTCCAAATTTATCAATATTTTCCTTGAACTCAGGGTTATAGACGTATCCTTTACCGATATATCCGAAGACTTCAATAGAGCAGTCAAATCCATAAGTACGAATGGCTTGCAAAAGCTTGGCTGCTTGCTCTTGGTTTTCAATTGCTGTTGCAGGTAAACCAGCTTGAAGATTTTGTGCCAAAGTTTGAAAGACTTGGTTAAAGGCAGCCGTAGACTCATCTTCGCAACCTTTTTGGCGTTCGAGGGCTTGATCCATGACTTCTTGTCCATACTTCTCTACCGCTTCTTGGTGATATTTTTGATGATCTTGATAGCTAAATCCAGTGAATTTTTCCTCAATGGTCATTTTTCTTTCTCCTTTTTGTTCTTGAATGGTTTTTTGCAAGGTAGAAATCAAGGTATCCAGACGTTGTCTTTCTTGAGTCAAATAGTCCAACTGTTTGGTCAAATGGGGCAATAAGTTAGATTTTTCTTCGGCTAAGAGTTCTGCTATTTGGTCTAAGGAAAATCCTAGATACTTGTAGTAGAGAATCACCTGTAATCGTTCTAAATCTTCTTGACTGTATGTCCGATAACCATTTTCAGTTTTCACAGGGACGAGAAGTCCTATCTTATCATAGTGGTGCAAGGTCTTGACAGAGACACCTGACAGCTCTGCAGCTTCTTTGATATGGTACATGATTTCCTCCTTACAAGGATAGTATAATCCCTCCCCTTAGGTCAGAGTCAAGACTTAACATAAAAAATTGTTTTCAGATAAAAAAGGCTTGAGTTGTTTCACAGCTTTTAACTCAAACCCTTTCTTTTTTATGGATGACTTACGATCAATTCTAAACCTTGCCCTTCCAAAGTCCAAGATTCAACATCGCTCGGTAAGATAAAGTGGCTTCCTTTTTGAATAGGATAATCCTTTCCATCTACCGTCAATTTCCCTTCTCCGGCTAAGACGCTCAATAAGCTGTAATCGGCAGTCTTTTCGAAATCAGCTTTTCCAGTAAGTTCCCACTTATAAACAGTGAAGAAATCACTTGCAACCAAGGTGGTCATTCGAAGATCATCGATCACAACTGTATCTGGATGGCTATTGGCAGGCTCTCCAATGTTCAAGACATCAATTGATTTTTCCAAGTGAAGTTCCCGCAAGTTTCCTTGGTCATCCTTGCGATCAAAATCATAAACCCGGTAGGTGGTGTCACTCGACTGTTGGGTTTCAAGAATCAAAATTCCAGAACCAATGGCGTGCATGGTCCCACTTGGCACATAGAAGAAATCTCCAGCCTTGACAGGAACTTTTGTCAGCAAGGCATCCCAGTCCTTATCCTCAATTTGCTGGCGGAGTTCTTCTTTTGACTTGGCATTATGTCCATAGATAATCTCAGATCCTTCATCAGCCGCAATCACATACCAACACTCAGTTTTTCCAAGTTCTCCTTCATGCTCCATTGCATAGGTATCATCTGGGTGCACCTGTACACTGAGCCAATCGTTGGCATCCAAAATCTTTGTTAATAAAGGAAAGACAGGCTCTTTACGATTACCGAATAATTCCCGATGCTCTTGATAGAGCTGATCCAATCCCATTCCTTCGTATGGACCATTGGCTACTTTAGAAACTCCATGTGGATGGGCTGAAATCGCCCAAAATTCACCGACATGGTCGCTCGGAATTTCGTAACCAAATTCTTCTTTCAGACGAGTTCCTCCCCAAATTTTTTCCTGCATGACTGAATGTAAAAATAATGGTTGTCCCATAATATCCTCCTCGTATTTCATGTTTCTATTATACAAAAAAAAGAAAATTTTTGAAAGCCCTTTCTATTGTTTTCCTCTCTCGCCAGAAACTTCATTTTTGTGTATAATGAAAGGGATGACACTAAAAGAAAACATTATCCAACTGGCGCATTCTATTGGGATTTCAAAAATTGGATTTACAACCGCTGATGACTTCGCTTATTTGGAAAAATCGCTCCGCTTGGCCGTTGAGGAAGGACGGAATTCTGGATTCGAGCATAAGAATATTGAAGAGCGCATCCAACCCAAATTAAGTCTCTCCTCCGCCAAGACCATCATCTCAATCGCTGTCGCCTACCCCCACAAACTCAAGCAACAACCTCAAAAAACAGCCTATAAAAGAGGAAAATTCACTCCCAACAGCTGGGGATTAGACTACCATTATGTCCTTCAAGACAAGCTCAACCGTTTAGCTGCTGGGATTGAAGAAATGACGCAAGATTTTGAATATAAGGGCATGGTCGATACTGGAGCACTGGTTGATACGGCTGTCGCCCAACGAGCAGGGATTGGCTTTATCGGAAAAAATGGCTTGGTCATTTCAAAAGAATACGGTTCTTACATGTTTCTGGGGGAATTGATTACCAATCTCGAAATTGAACCAGATCAGCCTGTCGACTATGGTTGTGGAGACTGTCGACGTTGTTTAGATGCATGCCCAACCTCCTGTTTAATCGGAGATGGCTCTATGAATGCCAAACGCTGTTTGTCCTTCCAAACTCAGGACAAGGGCATGATGGACCTAGAATTTCGCAAGAAAATTAAAACGGTCATCTATGGATGTGACATCTGTCAGATTAGCTGCCCTTATAACAAAGGGCTAGATAATCCCTTAGCAACAGAAATCGATCCAGATCTGGCTCATCCAGAATTGCTTCCCTTTATAGAACTGTCCAACGGACAATTTAAGGAAAAATTCGGGCATGTTGCTGGAAGCTGGCGAGGTAAGAATATCCTCCAACGCAATGCCATTATCGCACTGGCCAATGCCAATGACCGCTCAGCCATCCCTAAACTCCTGAACATCATCGAGACCTCGCAAAATCAGATCCATATTGCAACGGCTATCTGGTCTTTAGGGCAACTGCTCCGTGAAGTCACACCGGACCTTGTTGAGCTCTTACGGAATATCAAACATCCGACCGATGCTATCATAGAAGAACGAACAGCTTTCTTTGAAAAATTCGGCATTCAAGCAGATTCACAGCTACAATGAAAAAACACTAAGATTGTAACCTTAGTGTTTTTTTAGTTCCTTCAAGAAATACCAACTACCCATCTCTACTTGGTTAAAGCAAATCTCACTTGAATAGACTTCCTTGTAGCCATTTTTTGTATAAAAATAGACATTTCCTTTGGTATTGGTATAAAAGGCTAGTTTTTTTCCTTGGATCTCTTCCAAGAAAGGCTCAATTCCTTCTGTCATAAAGCGACTGCCATAGCCCTGCCGTTGGTGTTTAGGGGCGACTGCGAGAAGCATCAAATACCAATCAAAGTCTACATTTTGCTCCAATTCCTTATCCGTGTCCTCCATAAATTTAAAGTAGGACAACATATTCTTCAAGGAAATAAACTTGAGCAAACCGAATCCCCCATTTAAGAGATAGGCCCGAAAAGGAATCGGTCCCTTTTGCAACAAGGCAACTGCATAAATTTCATCATTTTTTTCTGCCACAAGGCAAATATGGTGCTTAAGAAAAACCTTTACCAGGATGCGCATCATTGCCTCAACAAAGGCAGGATATTGCTTGGGATCCCGAACCAAATCCTTGATGACTTTTAAAAATAGATAGTCCTCAAAAGCTGTACTGGCTACTCGAACCACCTGATCTAGATCTGCTTTTTCTGCTTTTCTGTACTTCATCGCCTCTCCTCTTCTATGTTATCTTACTAGTATACAATACCAGTCGCCATTATACAAAGGTCATTTTTTAGCAATTTGTTCATTTAAACCAGCCAAAAAAGTCCTCCCCAGGCGAGTCCCAGTCCCCAAGCGACGAGGACATCCTTGGGATAATGAACCCCTCCAAGAACTCGGACAAGGGCTAATAGAAGAGATAGAAGCATGGAGCACATTCCTAGCGGAAGAGACAACTGACAGACACACATGGAGATAATGGTCGCCGAAAAAACATGTCGGCTAGGAAAGGAATGACCGGATGAATTTTTTTCTAATAAGGGTTGAATGTCCCATTTCTCATAAGGTCTCGGAACATTGACCCAATGACGAAAGAGGCTAAACAAGACAAAGCCCGACGCAGGAATCCAGATAAAAGGCCAGATGCCTCCCATTGAAGTTTTCTTTAAAAACAGCCAACAAAAGACCAGGCCATAAATACCTGGCATGGCAAACGTCAAAATTTGATTTGTCCTTTGAAGGAGCTGAACAAGATATGGCTCTCTCGTAAAAGGCAGGGTTAGCCAACGATAAAATTTCGGATAATCTCGAAGGTTCGTTTTCATATTGGTCCCCCTGTCTTTTATCATTTTTCGTACTACTAGTATACGCGATCCTTAGAAAACCTGTCAAGCAAGGCTTCTTTTTTCTTATTTCTAGCTTTTTTCTCACTATTAGGCATCTGAAATCAATCTTATTCTCAACAAGGTTCGTCTTTTCCATTCCTTCTTACAGCATAAAAAATAGGATAGAAGCACACAGAATTGCCTTCTATCCTATTTTTCACTTTGCATTCACGGGCTTTGTATCTTGTTGTTACGCCACTTCTTCTGTGAATTGGCTATTATAGAGATCAGCATAGAAGCCATTTTGGCTCATGAGTTCTTGGTGGTTACCCTGCTCGATAATATTTCCATCTTTCATCACGAGAATCAAATCCGCATTACGGATAGTGGACAAGCGATGGGCAATAACAAAGGAGGTTCGGCCTTCCATGAGTTTGTCCATAGCTTTTTGAATCAACTCTTCCGTACGGGTATCGACAGAAGAGGTTGCTTCATCCAAGATGAGGAGTGGGGCATCCTTCAAGAGGGCACGCGCAATGGTCAAAAGTTGCTTTTGACCAACGGACAAGGTCACTGAATCATCTAATACAGTATCATAGCCATTCGGCAAGGTCCGAATAAAGTGATGGACCCCAACCGCTCGAGTTGCCGCTTCGACCGCTTCATCTGAAATATCAGTTTGATTGAATACCAGATTCTCCCGAATGGTCCCCTCAAAGAGCCAGGTATCTTGTAAGACCATAGAGAAAGCGTCATGAACTTCTTCTCGGCTCATGGCCTTGGTATCCACTCCATCGATGGTAATTTTACCAGCTTGAATGTCGTAAAAACGCATCAAGAGATTGACCATGGTGGTCTTACCGGCCCCTGTCGGACCAACAATGGCCACCTTCTGTCCTGGCTTAGCTTCAGCTGTAAAGTCATGGATAATAGTCTTATCTGGTGAATAACCAAAGCGCACATGTTCAAAGGTAACATGACCTTTTGGCGCTTCCAATTGACGTGTTTTTTGGGATTCATCTTCCATTTCTTCTTCGTCCAAGAATTCAAAGACACGGCCCATAGCAGCACTGGCTGATTGCAATTGGGTAATTCCTTGGGCCATTTGACCAATTGGTTGGGTAAAGATGCGGACATAGGTCATAAAGGCCACAATGGTCCCGATGGTAATATCCCCATTAATGGTGAGGACAGCCCCAACGATACAGACCATGACATAACCAAAATTCCCTACAAACTGCATCAAGGGCATCATGATTCCAGAGAAGAATTGAGATTTCCACATGCTATGGTACAAATCTTGGTTGATGGCATCAAAATGATCTTTGGCTTGATGACGGCCATTATAGGAAATGACCACATTGTGTCCACTATAGATTTCTTCAACATAGCCTGAAACTTTGGCAAGATTATCTTGTTGCTGTTTAAACAAAGGCTGACTTTTGACCATAATGATGCTAGAAAGAGCAAAGCCTGCAAAGACGGAAAGGATAGCGGTCAAAGCTAAGTGCCAGTCCGTCTTAAACATCATAAAGATGGAGCCAATCAATAAGACAATAGAGGAGACCATTTGAACCAAACTTTGGTTAAAGGATTGAGTCATCAAATCCACGTCATTGGTCACACGAGACAAGGTATCTCCTTGTTCATGGCTATCAAAATATTGGAGGGACACGCGATTGATCTTCTCAGCAATGGCATTGCGCAAGCGTTCTGCGAAGCGCTGAATCATCGTTGAGATAATGAAACTACTGCTGTAGGACACCAGTGCTCCAACTCCATAAAGGATGGCTAAAGTCAGGGCAATCGAAGTGATCTTGTCAATATCAATGGCTCCTCCCATCCCTTTTGTGATGGTATCCGTGATTTCTTTTAACTTATCCGGTCCAATAACCGTGATAATACTCGATACGATCGAAAAGAGGATAGCAATTAGGAAAAATAAGTGGAAGCCCTTCAAATAAGGAGAAAGTTGTCTCCAAAGGGACGATTCTTGTTTTGTTTTATGCATGTTCCAACTCCTCCTTAGACAATTGTGAATAGGCAATTTCTTGATAGACTTCATTGGTCGCAAGCAATTCTTTGTGGGTGCCTTGACCGACGACCTTCCCTTGATCCAAGACCAAAATCAAATCCGCATCCATAATGGTCGAAATCCGTTGGGCAACGATCAATTTGGTCGTATCTGCCAACTCTTCTTTTAGGGCTTGTCGCAAGATACGATCCGTTTTATAATCCAGGGCTGAGAAGGAATCATCAAAGATGAGGATCTCGGGCTTGCGAGCCAGGGCCCGTGCAATGGCCAAGCGTTGCCGTTGACCGCCAGAGAAGTTGCTTCCTCCTTGCGCTACTTCTGTATCCAAGCCTTTTTCTTTTGCGGCCACAAACTCTTTGGCTTGGGCCAATTCAAGAGCTTTCCAGATGGCTTCATCCTCTAATTTTCCTTGACTACTTTCTCCAAATTCCATATTGGAGCGAATAGTGCCGCTAAAGAGCACTGCTTTTTGGGGAATGTAGCCGACTTTATTATTCAGTTCTTGGTGGCTATAATTCTTGACATTGATGCCATCCACTAAGATCTTTCCTTCTGTTGCATCGTAAAAGCGCGGAATCAAGTTGACCAAAGTGGATTTCCCAGAACCGGTTGATCCGATGAAGGCAACGGTTTGTCCTTTCTGAGCTGAGAAGGTCACATGTTCAATCACAGCACGGGAAGTCCGTCCATATCGGAAGGAAACATCTTGAAATTCAACGGTACCCTCTTGGCCTGTTGTTTCTTTTGACTCACTTGGGAAGGCTACAGACGGCTCTAAAGCTAAGACCTGGTTGATTCGTTTGGCAGATACCAAGGCACGAGGAAGAATAATCAAGATGGCCACCATCATCATAAAGCCAACGACAACCTGCATGGCGTAAGAGGAGAAGGTGATCATATCGGAGAAGACCTTGGTCCGATCCGCTAATGCAGGACTGGTGAAGATCTTTGTAGGATCTTTTGGCATGGCGATATCATTGATCAAGTGCGCCCCAATCCAGTAGATAGCAAGGGTCAACCCACTTGATACCACTGTCATGACAGGGTTCATCAAAGACATCAAACGATAAACAAAGAGATTTAGACGGGTTAAGCCCTTGTTTTCAGTCTGGAATTTTTCATTTTGATAAGCTTCTGCATTGTAGGCGCGAACCACCCGCACCCCTGTCAAACTTTCCCGCGTCGTCGCATTCAAGGCATCGGTCAAACCTTGAACCTTTTGCTGGCGAGGAAAGGCAATAAGAACCAAAACAGAAAGAAGAATCAAGACCATCAGGACCGCAATCCCAACAGACGTTGTCCAAGCATCGCTCTTGCCCCAAATCTTGGTCAAAGCCCAAATTGCCATAATGGGACCACGCGTCACGACTTGCATCCCCATCACAATCATGATTTGCAACTGGGTCAAATCGTTGGTCGTCCGGGTCAAGAGAGAGGGAACAGAGAATTTCTTGATCTCGGCATCAGAGTAATCCATCACTTGATGGAAAATCTCTCCTCGAAGCCGCGTCGTAAAGCTGGCAGCGACTCTTGAAGCTAAAAAGCCCACAAAAACTGCCATCAAAAAGCTTCCAAAAGAGAAGAGCAACATCTTGCTTCCCGGATCCATAATATCCGAAACCTTGGTCCCATCCTTGGCTAAGAGGGTCGTGATATCAGATAAGTATTCAGGAGTCTTTAAATCCATCCAAACAGCCAGACAGATAAAGACCGTACTAAGGGCAATCATGCCCCATTCTTTGGCGGTTAACCGCCGAAACATATTGATCATTCCTCGCTCCTTTTTTTCATATTCTCATAAAATTGATGCATGACCTTGAAAAAGATGGCCAATTCTTCTTCTGATACACCCGCTACTAGACTCCGTTCTACCTCTTCAAAGAATTGCTTCATGTCATTCAAATTGGCTTTCACACTGTCTGTTAGGTAGACATACTTGGCCCGTTTATCGGTCGGACTAGCCTCTAAATAAATAAACCCATTTTTCTCCATTCGCTTGATCAGATT
>ENA-OWRC01002829-OWRC01002829.1-human-gut-metagenome-genome-assembly--contig:-NODE-2829-length-12481-cov-19.817077_pt1 | contig 12481 bp, 10 predicted proteins | sample MGYA00248268_ERZ651895 | MGnify/ENA primary metagenome ERZ651895 (study PRJEB26924, sample SAMEA4378242) | human gut metagenome | biome: human gut; feature: human-associated habitat; material: faeces...
GTTTGTCAATGACGGACAACTTGCTATTTTTTGATTTTATTTCGAACTCACGTTAAATAATAATTTCCGGTTCCTCTTCGGCTTGATGGGACAACTCACCGACTTATTATCACCCGCCAGAGCACGCTCATAAATTAATAGAATGTTGGGCGGTACGTGACGACCAGCAACATCCGGCAACAGATGATTTACACGCGTCACTACTTTCCCGGCGTCAACCAACATAAGGTGACGGACGAAGAGCCCGAACAACTTTCGGAAGAAGTACTCTGACTGTACGAACAGGTGATAATAAGTCAAATAAGCTAAGAAATAATAAAAATGTTAAATCCTCATCCTTTAGAATGTACAATTAAAGACAACGACCATATTCCTGACTTATTGCTTATAAAATATTGAGAAATAATTAGTTGTAAATACCTTTGTTAAAGTGTCCGAAGTCATTAAGGGGCTTTTAAAAGTTGTTACAGACATTCTGAATCCGGAATTCAAAGTTTCTGATATCTATAACAGAGAAAAAAGAAAGCAATATATTGATAATTTTGACAAGAGTCAAAAGCCAGATTTGTCTAATGAAGCATCTGAACAATGGAGTGTTCAAGATATTGAAAACAATAAAGAACAAGCATCAAGAAATAGCGAGAAACAAGAAATAAAAGGGGATAAAAACAGGAAAACAAGAAACAGAGGAGCTTTAGTGCCCAAGTCTTTGAATTTACATATCAGTAACCCGAAAATTAATAAAATTTTCGAGGAGCTAAAACATGTTCAGGTCAAGACATGCCCCAATGCATCTTCAGTCCTTTTAAGAGTATTTTTAGAACTATCTGTTGATGCCTATTTGGAGAAATTTGATTTAGTAAGAAACAATGCTATTACAGCTTGTTCTTCTGGTGAAAGTTTGCAAGGGAAAGTTGGTAAAGTCTTAAATCATATGACCCAATTAGGAACAATGAGTAATGACTTATCAAAGGGCATAAGGTCTGAAATAAATGATAAAAATTCAGTTCTTTCAATCGAATCATTGAATGCATATGTTCATAACGAGTTTTTCTACCCTAAAGCAGATAATTTGATTACTGGATGGGACAACATAGAAAGTTTTTTTATCCAATTGTGGGAATCAATAAAAAATAAAGAATAATATTATGGAATTTCTATCACCTTTAAGATACCCTGGCGGTAAGGCTAAAGTTGCTGATTTCGTACAATGCTTAATCAAAGAAAACGCATTGCTCGATGGCACTTATGTTGAACCATATGTTGGAGGTGGTTCCGTTGCATTATCTTTGCTCTTTAATGAATATGTCAGCGACATACATATAAATGATAAGGATATATCTATTTATGCCTTTTGGTATAGTGCCTTAAATAACGTGGATGCTCTCTGCAAGATGATAAAGGATACTCCTTTAAATGTTGAAACTTGGTTTAAACAAAAAGAAATTCAATCCAATAAAGAGAATTCTGACTTGTTAGAATTAGGCTTTTCTACATTCTTCTTGAATAGGACTAATCGCTCAGGAATCTTGAAAGCAGGAGTCATTGGCGGTTATGACCAAACTGGAAATTATAAGATTGATGCAAGATTCAACAAAGGAAACTAAAATTCCATTGTTAATTTCCAAGCCAAGGTGTTCTCTAACATATGGATCCGACATCAAACGTTGCAAGTTGGTAATGTTTAATTTAGATAATGAATCCTTAATCGTATCAGAAACCTCTTCTTGTGATTTCAGCAAAGTGATAATTTGCAATGGAATTGATGATTTTCCTTCTGTCTTCTCCTCGAATCTTTGCTTTTGTTGAGCGTTCCAAGTGACAGTTCCGATACCATTAAGTTCTCCAGAGTGTTTACGTTTTATCCATATATCAGCTTCAGTAGGGGTTTCAAAAACAGCACAAGCAATATTCTTCAATTCAGAAATAGCATTAGGTTTTTCTTTTTGTAATTTCTGAAATTTCTTCCTTAAAGGAGAGTATTTGTCATCTATTAGTGTCGGATTATTTAATAGTTTTAATGACGTTATTCGCCTATTTCCTTCAAGTACAACATACTTATTGCTGTCTTCGTTGGGTGTTACAATAATCAAATCGACGGGGCTAAGACCATTGGTTACAATATCGTCCACAAGAGAATATAATTTATCCCCTTGATCCTCTATCATCTTATCTATTGCTTCTTTTTGTGATGATAAAGGCTCAAATCTATAATTTTCCGTATTGACAAATAGTGATGTCAATTTTATCGTTCTTATAACCATGGCAAAACCAATACTTGTTAGTTTGCAAAGTTACTCATTTTTAGTGAAGTTAGCAGTATTTGAACAATAAAAATGCACAGGAATCTGCGATTTTGCAGGATGAAGTTTATTGTAAATCAATTCTAATCACTATCTTTGCATTGCAAAAAGGCGTTCTTTTGGTTTAATGCAAGACGAGGTAAAATACAGAACTTCACTCGTTTCCAAATCGTTACCTATCAAGAAACTAATCTTTGCAATCTATTCAAATTCAGCGACAAAGGCAATTCAATATGCCTGCTTTGATGCCACGTGACGTTCTTTTCGATACCGCACTTCTTCGCTATTGCTTTGATGCCGTTCTTGCAGTTGGCGTAACAGGGAACTGGCAGCAGTTTGTCCCTTTCGGCCATGCCGTCGTATTTCTCGATGATGTGTCTGGCAACGTCCAACAACCGGATATTCGTTTCGACGCCTGTTTTCTGGCAGTTCGTGTCGATCCACAGATGCCCGTCGAACGAGGTGCGCAGGTTGGCTTTCGTCAGGTTCGCCATATCCGTCCAGCTCAAACCCGTAAAGGTGCAGAAGATGAACAGATCGCGGATCAGCTCGTAGCTTTTCTTTTTGAATGTGCCGTTGATCAGGAGTGTGATTTCCTCTTGGGTCAGAAAACCCCGTTTGGTCTCCTCCTTCGTGATGCTGTACGCGAAGAACGGGTCGCGCTGCAACAAACCGTTATTGACGGCCATATAGATTATTTTCCGGAACGGCATCATATAAGACCAGACCGTGTTGTTGCAGTGATTCTTTTCTACCCGCAGGAACAACTCGAAGTCCGTGATAAATGCCGGAGTAAGCTCTTTGAACGCGATGTCGCTGACCTTATACCGCTTTTCGACGAACTCCGAGAGGTGTTTGTACATGGTGCAGTATTTCCAATAGCTGCGCGGGCTTTTGAGCTTGCCCACCTGCTTCCCGTAATCCTCGTTGTGCTGACGGAATACCGCCAGTAGTGTTTCATGGTTCATCCCCAAACCGAGATAGGCGTTGCGCACTTTCTCGGCGGTAACATAATTATCCCGGTCGGCGATCTTCTGGTAGGCTTGGTTGATACCTACACGGATTTTATCCAGCATACGGTTGGTCTCCTGTGCAGCGATGCTGCGGCCGGAGACACGGCCTAACTCCACGTTCCACGACTTCTCCTCCACGTCCAGCTTGCAACTGAACTGGGCTATTTTGCCGTTTATCGTGATACGGCACATGACGGGAATAAGCCCGTCCTTTTTCGGGGCATTGCATTTCAGATAAAACAAAACTTTGAATGTCGATCTCATAACTCTACGATTTTTAATGAAACAAAATTATTACTTGTAGAGCTGTTCGACGAAATGCAGACCGCAGCGAATCAGTGCAATCGAGGCGGAAAACAGACTTTTTTCACGGCAGCAAGCCCAAAATCCGAAAATCCGACCGTTTTTACAGTCGAAGATTCCCGAATCGTGCCTGTAATTCAGCGTTTTGAAATCCTCCCAAAACCGCCTTTACCATTCGGAACAGAGTAACGGGATGGTAACGCAACTCCGGTTTCAATTGGCTTTGAGAAGGGTTTCGCTTGGGTTCATCTTTGCAGTCAAATTCTCGCTAAAACCTTTATTTTCAACCTTCTTGAACCTATCCGCTCTAACTCTCGTTTTTATCACTATCTTTACCAATAAATTTCAAACGAAAGTTCTATGACACAAGATAATTCAATTGTAATTAGAGAATATTTGACGACAGATAAAGAAGTTGTAATGAATTTAATTAAATTAAACACACCCAACTTCTTTGCAAAAGAGGAGGTTAATGATTTGAGCAATTATTTGGATAAAGGAATAGAGCTCTATTATGTCTTGCTCGTTGACGGGAAAGTGGTTGGATGCGGCGGGATAAATTTCGCAGAAAAAAGAACCATTGGAAAAATAAGTTGGGATATTATGCATCCCGACTATCAAGGCAAATCTTTAGGTAAAAAGCTTTTAAGATACAGAATTGAGGTTTTAAAGGCTATTCCCAGTATCAAAAAAATAACAGTCCGAACCTCGCAATTAGCATATAAATTCTATGAAAAGCAAGGATTCACACTGAATGAAATCAAACGCAATTATTGGGCTGACGGTTTTGATATGTATAGTATGCAATATAATGAATTATAATTGTAAAATATTCAATAGTAACGTATCATCCCACACGTTATTAACCTTCCGGCATACACGTTACTAACCTTTCAAACGTCTTGTTCTTTTTTTTAAAGGCTTTGTTCTTTTCAGAAAAGAACAAGACGTTTTCATTGAAAGAACAAGAGCTTTTTAAAATTTGACCTGTTGTTTTTTCCATAACGGTATCTACATGCCGAAACGCCTTACTTTTCCTTCAAATCTTTCAGCCACTCCGCAAACACCCTGCCTGTCGGCATTCCGGCTGAAGGATATGCATTGTGAAATGTTTCAGCCGGAAAATATCCTTCAGAAAAACCAATTCCCTAAGAACTGGAAGAACACCGGTCCGGCTGAAGGATTCCAATCCCGGCTGAAGGATTCCCGAGCCCAATTCTTCAGCCGAAAAGCCGACGGGCAGGGCATTTGCGAGCAGGCTGAAAGATTTGAAGGATTTTTCAAGGTACTCTATATAGAGTATTATGAACGACCATATCTCACTGAAAAAAGTAAGATATCTTCGTGGAACATGTACGTGGTGTTACTTTGCTCGGAAACATATCTTACTTTGTCCACGAAGATATCTTACTTTTCTTTACAACAATACAGACCGCATGGCCGCCCAGCTAAGGCAATCATACCAAAGCTTATCGCAAACCGGGTGCCTCTAAATCATTATCTCTGTTTCAACGGCACATATTCCAGTTCTTCCAATACATTCTTGTAGGCCGGACGAATAATACGTTTTCCTTCAAAATTCAGCTCCTCATTGCGGTGTGCGCACCAACCCACGATACGAGCCATCGCAAACAAAGGTGTAAATATTTCCTGTGGCAGACCAATCATTTCATATACGAAACCTGAATAGAAATCGATATTGCTGGACACCGTCTTGCCGTTATTCTTAATCTTTCCGAACATAGCAATGGCACGTTCCTCCAACAATTCCAGGAAGGCAAATTCTTCTTCCTTGCCTTTTTCTTTTGCCAAGTCACGAGCCAATTCTTTCAACAAAATAGCACGAGGATCGGATATCGTATAGACCGCATGGCCAATACCATAAATCAGACCGGACTTATCATACGCTTCCTTATTCAACATACGGGTAAAGTAAGTATCAATTTCGTCCACATTCGTCCAATCCTTGATGTTTTCCTGCAAATGATGGAACATATCCGCCACTTGGATATTTGCCCCTCCATGAAGCGGACCTTTCAACGAACCGATACCTGCGGCGATGGCCGAATAAGTATCCGTGCGGCTGGATGAAACTACACGGACGGTAAAAGTAGAGTTATTACCACCTCCGTGTTCAGCCTGAAGTACCAACAGCAAATCAAGCGTGCGCGCATCAAGTTCCGTATAATCCTTTTTCAACATATACAGGAAGTTTTCTGCGATAGACAGTTTTTCACGCGGATGACGGATATGCAACGAACGACCATACGTGGCATGGCGCAACATGTTATAAGCGTATGCAATAATGGTCGGGAACTTGGATATCAAGTCAATACTCTGACGCATCAGGTTATCGCGCGAAGTATCATCCGCCTGCGGGTCAAAACGGTACATTTCAAGCACGCTACGGGCCAGAATGTTCATAATGTTATTTCCCTCCAACTCGATGATATTCATTTTGGTTTTCTGTTCCAACGGGGTATTGTCATTAATCAACTCACTGAAAGATGCCAACTCCTCCTTGTCAGGCAAATGACCGGACAACAACAGATAAGCCACTTCCTCAAAACCAAAACGTTTCTCCTTAATGATGCTATGTGCCAAATCTTCCAAATCATACCCACGATAGAAAAGTTTGCCGGGGATCGGCTTCAAACCTCCACCGGGAATACGTTCATACCCTACTACGTTACCTATCTTGGTCAACCCTACCAAAACACCAGTGCCGTCCTCGTTACGCAATCCGCGTTTTACATCAAACTTCTTGAACAATTCGTTCTCAATCCGGGTTGCATTCTTCATTTCCTCGGAGAGCTTGTAAATGATATATTCTTTCTTCATATCCGTGAGTTTTTAGGAGTTTATTCTTTCTATGATTTCTTTTGTAAATGCTGATGTACCGAGCGAAACACCTCCGGGCATAAAACGGGCAAGGTCATGAGTAGCCCGCCCCTCGCCAAAGCTGGACTCCAAGGCATTTACTATCAGCTCCGCCGCCTTATTCCAACCAAAATGCTCCAACATCATAACAGCCGAGAGAATTAATGAACAAGGATTCACCACATCCTTTCCGGCAATATTAGGAGCCGTACCGTGAGTTGCTTCAAAAATGGCATGACCGGTGTTATAATTGATGTTCGCTCCGGGAGCGATTCCAATACCTCCTACCATGGCTGCCAACTGGTCTGAAATGTAATCTCCGTTCAAATTTAAGGTAGCCACCACCGAATACTCTTCGGGAATCAATAAGGTATTCTGCAAGAATGCATCGGCAATGCAGTCTTTTATCACTAATTTGCCTGACGCAATGGCATCTCCGAACTCACGTTCCGCCAGTTCATACCCCCATTTCTTGAAGCCGCCTTCAGTAAACTTCATAATATTTCCTTTATGCACCAGCGTAACCGACGGCAGGCCATGCTCCAAAGCGTATTTGCACGCCGCACGCACCAAACGTTCCGTTCCTTCTCTGGACACAGGTTTTACACCAAACGAAGAACTTTCAGGAAAGCGCACTTTAGCCACTCCCATTTCATCATGCAAAAAACGATAGAACTTCTCAGCTTCCGGTGTTCCGGCTTCCCATTCTATACCTGCATAAATATCCTCCGTATTTTCACGGAAAATATGCATGTCCACTTTTTGCGGCTCCTTCACCGGAGATACCACTCCACGGAACCAGCGTACGGGACGCAAGCATACATACAAATCCAACGTTTGGCGCAAAGCCACATTCAAAGAGCGGATACCACCTCCCACCGGAGTGGTCAACGGCCCCTTAATCCCTACGCCATATTCTTGAAACGCTTTCATTGTCTCATCCGGTAACCAGGAGCCTGTTTCATTAAAAGCATGCTCTCCTGCCAAAACTTCCATCCATTCTATTTCATGTTCATTGCCATACGCCTTCTTCACGGCTGCATTGACTATGGCTTGCATAGCGGGAGTGATTTCCACTCCCACCCCGTCACCTGTAATATAAGGTACTGTCTTTTTCATCTTTTATCTTGCATTTAGAGCGGAGCCGGCACGGAACCAACCTATCTGCTGTTCGTTATAAGTATGCTGTACTTCAAAACTATCCTGAGTGCCATCTTCATGGTGTAAAGTCACAGTCAGATTCCTTCCGGGAGCAAAATCCGCCAATCCGCTGACGGTAATCAAATCATGTTCTTGAATCTTATCGTAGTCCGCTTTGTCTATAAAGGTCACTGCCAACATTCCCTGCTTCTTCAGATTCGTTTCATGGATGCGGGCAAAACTCTTCGCTAGAATAACCTTTACATTCAGGAAACGAGGCTCCATAGCGGCATGTTCACGACTGGAACCTTCGCCATAATTTTCCTCCGCAACGACAATAGAGTTAATGCCTTTGGCCTTATATTGCTTGGCCGTACCCGACACACCCTCATACGTATTTGTCAAACGGTTCCACACCTTGTTCGTTTCACCATTGAAAGCGTTCACCGCCCCCATCAGCATATTATCCGAAATATTTTCCAGATGACCACGGAAACGCAACCACGGACCTGCCATTGAAATATGATCTGTGGTACATTTACCTTGAGCCTTAATCAGCAAAGGCATATCCGTAAAATCCTTTCCATCCCATGCCGGGAACGGAGCTAATAATTGCAAACGTTGTGATTCGGGATTCATCTTAATTTCCACCTGTGCACCGGCAGGAGCCAAATAACCGGGATTTCCCTGAGTAAAACCGGTCGACGGCAATTCATCCCCTTCCGGAACTCTCAGTTTCACCTTCTCACCCTCCTGATTGATCAAAGCATCCTTCAACGGATTGAAACACAAATCACCTGCAATGGTCAGGGCCAGCACCACTTCGGGAGAAGCTACAAACGCATGTGTATTCGGATTACCGTCCGCACGTTTGGCAAAATTACGGTTGAAAGAGGTCACAATCGAGTTCTTGCGGGCCGGATCATCTGTGTGCCGCTTCCATTGTCCGATACAAGGGCCGCAAGCATTGGCCATTATAGTAGCTCCTATTTTCAGAAAAGCATCTATCATGCCGTCACGTTCGGCTGTAGCGCGAATCTGTTCCGATCCCGGATTAACAATCAACGGAGCCGCCACACTCAACTGTTTTTCATCTACCTGTCGGGCAATAGATGCCGCACGGCTTAAATCCTGGTAGGATGAATTGGTACATGAACCAATCAAGCCCACTTCCATTTTGCGCGGATAACCATGGGCCAGCACTTTCTCGGCAAACTCTGAAATAGGAGTAGCGGCATCTGGTGTGAACGGACCATTAATATAAGGTTCAAGTTCGGACAAATCAATTTCAATCACCCGGTCATAATAAGCTGACGGATCAGCAACCACTTCTGCATCAGCCTGCAAATCGGCAGACACTGCATCGGCCATTGCAGCTACCTCCTTACGTCCGGTCGCCTCCAGATACACCTTCATCCGTTCGTCATACGGGAAAAGAGAAGTCGTAGCCCCCACCTCTGCGCCCATATTACAAATAGTCGCTTTGCCGGTAGCCGAGAGTGAAGCCGTACCTTCTCCAAAATATTCGATAATGGCATTCGTCCCCCCTTTCACAGTCAGAATTCCAGCCAGTTTTAAAATGACATCTTTCGGAGAAGCCCATCCGTTCAACGCACCTTTCAAATGTACTCCGATCAGTTTCGGCATTTTCAGCTCCCACTCCATACCGGTCATGACATCCACCGCATCAGCACCGCCGACTCCGATTGCCACCATTCCCAAACCTCCGGCATTCGGAGTATGGGAATCAGTACCCACCATCATACCTCCGGGGAAAGCATAATTCTCCAGCACTACCTGATGAATGATACCCGCACCCGGCTTCCAGAATCCAATGCCAAAGCGCGAAGACACATCCCTCAGAAAGTCATATACCTCGCGGTTACTTTCTGTTGCTGTCGCAATATCCGGACCGGCACCTTTATATGCTTGGATCAAGTGGTCACAATGCACGGTAGAAGGGACAGCCACAGTCTCCTTACCGGCATTGATAAATTGCAGCAGCGCCATCTGTGCCGTCGCATCCTGCATAGCCACACGGTCGGGTCGGAAATTCACATAATCCTCACCACGTTTGTATTTCTTCAACAGTGCATCATCATACAGATGCGTGTACAGAATCTTTTCTGCCAACGTCAACGGACGCTGCAACACTGCTCTTACCCGCCCTATCTTCTTTTCAAAAGAAGCATAAAAGGCTTTTAACATGTCCAAGTCATATACCATATCCATCACAATTTATAATTATTACAGTTTTAGATTCTTTTTATTTTTGGCAAGATAGAAAAAAGAATTGAATTCTTGCGTAATCTATAATACGTTTAACAAAATAAAACATAAAGTGCTTTTAGAGGGATAATTATTATCTTTGCAATTCTTATAGAAAAAAGAATAAATATGAACCAGCATAAATCCCTCTCTACTATTATTAACAAATTACAACGCAAAGAGTTGTTGCTTCACATGGAATATAATTACGAAAAAGAAACTTTCAAGCAACAAACCGAAGCGATGGGCATCGACCGCAAAGTGAAACGTGGCATGTGCTGGTATCCTGTCAGCACAGGAAGAAGCTATTACAACTCTTTAAACCAACTGGTTATAGAGATGGAAAGACAGGAGGACAAAGAAATAGAACATGTATTCGAATTCGGACGTCCTGTTTGTTTTTTCACTCAAGACGCCCCGGGAAACATCCATTATTTCAATTTCACAGCCACTGTGAATTATGTGGATGAGGACCGCATGGTCATCGTTTTGCCATCGGCAGACGCTTTACTCAACATACAGGCAACCGAGCGTCAGTTGGGGGTTCAACTTTATTTTGATGAAACCAGTTACCGACTGATGTTTGAAGCCTTAAGCCAAGTTATTAAAGCAAAAGACAATCGTCTGGCAGAACTACGGGATATTTTCCACGGCACATTAAAAGCACAAACGTTCAGTTTTGGTTTCACTCGTTTCCCGTGGCTGAATAATTCACAAGAAGAGGCTGTGAACAAAGTAATGCATGCAAAAGATGTGGCCATTGTCCACGGCCCTCCCGGAACTGGAAAGACCACCACGCTGGTAGAAGCCATTTATGAAACGCTACACCGGGAAAACCAAGTGATGGTATGCGCTCAAAGCAATATGGCTGTAGACTGGATTAGTGAGAAACTGGTAGACCGGGGCGTTCCCGTTCTCCGTATTGGTAATCCTACCCGTGTCAATGATAAGATGTTATCCTTTACCTACGAACGACGCTTCGAAAGTCATCCGGATTATCCGCAGCTTTGGAGCATCCGAAAGGCCATACGCGAACTCTACAGCCGTTCGCGCAAGGGAGCGGAACGGGAAAATATACGTCTGAAAATTAATTCATTGAAAGACCGGGCCACCGAGCTGGAGATCCGCATCAACGAAGCCTTGTTCAGTGAAGCCCGTGTCATAGCTTGCACATTGGTAAGCTCTGCCAACCGGGTTCTGACAGGGCGTAGATTCGGAACTTTATTTATAGATGAAGCCGCACAAGCATTGGAACCCGCTTGCTGGATCGCCATCCGCAAAGCAGACCGGATAGTCCTGGCAGGAGACCATTGCCAGCTCCCTCCTACCATAAAATGTGTGGAAGCTGCACGAGGCGGATTGGATCAGACTTTGATGCAGGAAATTGTGCAGAACAAACCGGAAACTGTTTCCCTGCTGAAGGTTCAATACAGAATGAATGATGAGATCATGCATTTCTCTTCGGAATGGTTCTATCAAGGGGAATTGAAATCCGCTCCCGAAGTAAAATACCGTGGGATTCTGGATTACGACACTCCTATAGAATGGGTGAATACGGAAGGAATGAACTGCAATGAAGAATTTGTAGGTGAAAGTTTCGGCCGTATCAATAAAGCCGAGGCGGCACTTTCCATTTCCCAACTGACCCATTACATTAATAAAATAGGAAAAGAACGTTTTTTGGAAGAACGGATTGATGTAGGACTGATTTCTCCTTATAAAGCACAAGTACAATATCTCCGCCAACTGATAAAACGGGATGCATTTTTCAAGCCTTACCGACACCTCATCACCATCAATACGGTAGACGGTTTCCAAGGACAGGAACGGGATGTGATCTTAATCAGTCTGGTACGTGCCAATGAAGACGGACAAATCGGTTTTTTGAATGATTTGCGAAGAATGAATGTCGCTATTACACGTGCACGTATGAAACTTATTATATTAGGAGATGCCTCTACGCTGACAAAACACCCGTTTTATAAGAAATTATACGAATATATCCTAGCACTGCAAGAATAAGAAAAAGGAGGACAGAACTCTAATAACACTGTTTTCCAGATTGTCATTAGTTTTGCTCTCCTTAAAGATTTTTTTATTAAAGCACATTCTTCATTCCTCTTTCTGATCCTCCCGTTATCGAAATAAACAATATTCAGAATCACAAAAGGACAGAAGATCTCAGTTGTGGTATAATTTCAAATAATTATTAAGACAATTTACTCATAAACTTCTCCTTGTCCACAATATAACGTACATGTGTACCTTCCCCAATCACACCCTTGCTATCTTGTGCCCGCACTTCAAAAGTAAGTTTTCTGCCTTCTACCTCTTTTAATACGGCAGTAGCCGAAACCGTATCTCCCACAGCCGAGGGCTTGATATGAGTAGTGTTCATCATGGCTCCTACTGTAGTAGAACCTTCGGGCAAACCGCCTGCCACCGCATTCATGGCAGCATTTTCCATCAACGCTACCATAGCGGGAGTAGCAAACACATTCAAATCGCCACTACCCATAGTGGCAGCTACATTTTCTTTTGAAACGACAACAGTCGAAGTATAAGTTAATCCTG
>ENA-OWRC01002844-OWRC01002844.1-human-gut-metagenome-genome-assembly--contig:-NODE-2844-length-12428-cov-2.975511_pt1 | contig 12428 bp, 10 predicted proteins | sample MGYA00248268_ERZ651895 | MGnify/ENA primary metagenome ERZ651895 (study PRJEB26924, sample SAMEA4378242) | human gut metagenome | biome: human gut; feature: human-associated habitat; material: faeces...
GGCTAGGACTTTTGTCCCAGCCTCTTATATGTTATTCTTCCTTTTGGCCTTCACTTTCTTTCCAGCGATAGGTCTTGCGCGGTTTTTTCTTAGGTACCCGCTTGACTCCTACTTCTTCCACATAGGAACCGTAGGTGACAAGGAAATTATTGGTCAAAATTTCTTTATCTGGATGGATCAGATTCACCAACTCGGTTGCTTCGTATACGGTGAAAGGCTCTTCTAGGAGATGGAGGAAGGTTGGGTTCCAGGCCAAGCGCCCTTGGATCCGCTTGATGGATTCTTGGACAATCTCATAGTGGTCAAAGGCAAAATCTTCAGCCGTCAAGACACGGCCGTCTAGGGAACATTCCCCATGTTTGAAGTCCACATCGAGAAAGAGAACTTCTTTGGCATCATCTCCAGCTCGGACCATATCTACTGCTTCAGCTGGCAAATAAACCAAGTGAGCAATGGTAATGACCCCGAGGGTCCCGACCAGGAGTAGAAACTGTCATTAGTTGCTCGACCTTTTGAGGGGTCAATTCTAGTCCAACTTCTTCCTGGACTTCACGGATACAAGCCTGGATAGCATCTTCGTGCTTTTGCAAGAATCCTCCAACCAAGGCGACCCGATGCTGACAAGGATGCGTTTTGCGGCGAATCACCAAGAGCTTCAAACGCCCCTCCACAAAGCAGTAGGCCACCATATCCGCTGTCACGCTTGGATTTTCATAGGTGGGATGATCCTGCTCCTTATACCAACGGAGGAATTCTTCCTCGCTGACGACCGTCTCGTAGTATTCCTTTTCGTTCATCCCTTCCGGAATGCTGATTGTTGCCATCTAAGCAACCTCCTTTTTCACTGCTTTACTCCACTGATACCAACCGACAAGACTGTTAAGGGTATAGACCCAGTACATGCCTTGAATATGGATGCTCTTTCCCCACCAGAGGTAAATACTGAAGAGGTTGGTCGCAATCCAGAAAATCCATTGTTCGCGATAGAGACCGGTCATGAGAAGCTGTCCGACACCATTGGTCGCATCTGTTATACTATCACGGAAAGGGCGAGCACTGTGGATGCTTTTATAGGCGTAGCCCATCCCGATCCAAATCAGAGCTGTTAGAACCAAATACTTGATCCATTCCATTAAGGTTAATTTCTTGGACTCAAAGTGAGATTCTTCTGCATCCCCCTGGTCATTGATCCGATTTGACAACCAAACATAGAGACCAATTGGTTGCATCACGAAGAAGTACAGGGTTGTCAGAACTTCTCCATAGAAGTTTTTGTTCAAGGCTAGGACGAGGTAAATCGCTGAGTTAACTGCTCCAAAGAGATAGTTACTAGCCCTACCCTCTGCTACTAGTATAACACAAACTATTCCTGTCCAGGATGCAAAGAGCCCCAACCAATCATGACTCGCTTCCTGATTGGTAAACTCTAGGACAAAGGGCACGCTAGATAAAGCAAGCAAATAGAGCCATTGTGTCAGAGTGCGACCAGCGAACAGGTCTTTCCAAAGGAGTTTCATAATCCCTACGAAGCCACGTTTGCCAGCTTCTCGATGGACATTTTTTAAATGCTCCCCGAATGTTTGAATTTTTTCTTGTAGTCGTTTCATGCTGCTTCTCCTTTAATCAGCTTGATAAATCGTATCGATGACACGTTTCGCTTCTTCATAATTCCCCAAGTAGTCTTGCCCGAGATAGGCTGTAGGGATATCTGCGAGGTATTGATGGCGGAGTTGATCCAGGTGATTTGAAAAACTGTTGCGAATTTCATCATCTGCCATGGTCATATCACGGAAACCATCATTAACATAGGAGCCAATAGGTTGGACAAATAAGATTAAATCCCACTTTTCCTTAGCTAAGATGCTGACAAAGAGATTGTCAAAGGTATCCGTCATGCCGGTCTCTTGGCCCTCAACTTCCATATAGTAGTCGTAATAGCCCTTCGTCACCAGAGAATTCGTATCCGCAATGACTAAGCCACGATTGGCACTACTATCGATTAATTTTGAGGTTTGATCGTATTGTCCGAGTAGGAGATAATAATAGTCCTTGGGGGTCAGCTCATCATCCCGTACATTATTTCTAATTTGGTACTCCCGAGCATATTCCAAGCTCACTGGCGCATCATAGAAACGGGCCAAGTCCTTTGCCAAAGTCGTCTTCCCATTACTAGCACTACCCATAATGAGAACCTTTTTCGTAAACTGACGACGGAAGGGTTGGGCAATGTATTTCCAATACTTGCTCGGGTTCTCTCTGATGAGGGTTCCTGAGATGCCAAACTGACGCTCCTGCAGGCGGGCTTCAAAGCCTCGCGCTTCAAGTTCTTCTTGGTAAGCCTTCTCTCCAACAAAGAAGATCAGTTCTTCTCTCTCAGCATCATATTGAATGGTTTCTAAGGCTGTTTTCAACCAAGGCTCCCATCCCAAAGGATAGCGGGGAAGATCTGTCTCGTCAAGTTTATATATTTGAGTGAGTTCATCATTTGAAAAACCTTCTCGGATATAGCGAAAACGTTTCTGCAAAGGAAGTCCAACTTCTTCTCCACGGTCTCCTTTGTACCCAGAAACAATTACACGAACGCGGTCACATTGGCGCTTTGCCCGTTGAATTAAATCAATATGCCCTTGATGAAGGGGGGCAAATGTTCCAAAAACCACTGCCACTCTTTCTTTCATCTTACTGGCTCCTTTTTATTATTATTTCAAAACATGCTTTGCTTATACTTTTATTATAAACTATAATTAGCCAGTGTCAATACTTTTTTATAAAAAAATATATTTTTATAAAATAAAAATTAAAAAGATTCAACTCTGTATGTTATTATACAGAATTGAATCTCTGATTTCAATCATTTTTTTAATTTTCTCAGTGGCGAGCCATTATTCCCGAACCAAGGCATGCGCATGGCCATTTTCTGTCACTTGAACACTTGCCACTTGGCCATCTTGACCGACGACTATATCCAAGCTAGCTGTAGATCCATCTTGGGTGGAAATCAAGCCAGCATGGTAATGACCTTGATCCAAGTTGTATTCATAGCTTCCAATTGTATAGCCCACTGCATCGCCACCAGGAGTTTGAATGGTTACTTGTCCACCTTGTCCGATGCTTACGCCTGTATCTCGACCGTCGGTCCAACTACCTGCTGCTCCTGAATAATCCCCTGAGGCATAACTCAAGACACCTTTATAGCGTGGGTTCTCTGTCTTAGAGGCTTGTTCTTTGGCAGTCGTGCGACCTTCTTCCAAGCTAGGACGTTTTTGTTTTTCTGGTGCTGAGTTCACTGCTGGTTTTGTTTCTTTGGAAGGAGTTGGAACCAGGCCTTGACTGGCTTCTGGAACTCTTGGTGTCACCGGAGTTGACGGAGTCTCTTGGCTCGCTTGTGTTTCACTCGAAGCGATGGCAGGAGTTTTTGCCACTTCTGCGCTTTGTTGGCTTTGTGTGGTTTTGCTTGCGGTCTTTTTCTCTTCTTTTTTACTAGTAGAGCTTTGTTTCACTTGCGCAATTTTACTAGTTGAAGATGGACTGGTTTCCTTTTTCTTTTCTGATCCACATCCGCTTAAGAGAAGAGCAGCTGTTAGAGCAAGGGTAAATAGACTAAAGAAGGTTCCTTTCATTTTCATGGCAATACCTCTCTTTTGTAACATTTGTTACATTTTGTAATATAATTGTAACATTCATCTATAGGGAAGTCAAGAGGATTTCCAATTCTTATAAAAAATAGAAACTAGTTTCAAAAAAAGAGTGAACCCATGGAGTCCTAGTCCAAGCATTCACTCTTTTTCTTATTGATAGACTTCTTGATAAAATTCGATAGTGTCTCCATCTTGGACAGTGGTCTCTGCTGCCCCTTTTGGTGCCATCTCTCCATTGATCTTGTACATCCAATAGAGCCCCTTGCTTTCGTCTTGGGCTACTCCATCGATCGAGGTGATGAGGCCACCCTTCTCCTCAATTTTGTAGTTGGCTTTAAGGACTTCCATCAGGTTGGCTTTTTCTGCAACCTTTAAGGTCTTGCTCTGAGCTTCTTGCCCTTCAGGTGCGATACTTACCGTAATGGTTATTTCTTTTTCTTTGGCTACTTGTGAGCTAGAAGCTGAGTTTTTCGTAGTCGATGGTGTGCCTTGTCCGCAGCTAACCAAGACAAGAGCCGCTAAGACAGTAAACAAGCTATAAAGTGTTTTTTTCATGATACAATCTCCTAAATATGACATAAAGTAGAGGATAAAAACAAGCGGTGGAAAGGGCATGGGCTAGGTTAAAGCTAAAGCCATTTACCAGAGCATAGGTCCACCAAGGCATGTGATAGAGGACAGCATAAACACTATCAATCAACATCCCGTAGAGAAAGGATAAGATGCCGACCACTAGGGTTTGGACTTCCAAAGACAAGTGGCGGTAAAGCCCTCGCCAAAGAGTCAAGAGGAGGGCAAAGACAAGAATCTGAGCGACTACCACTGGACTCATCCCCAAGAGAAAGGCTGAAGTAAACATAGTGACAGCCATCACCAAACAGGCGAATGGCCAGTCTTCAAATAACACCAATAAAAAGAAAATGGCACTAATGGGTTGGACATTGGGTAGAAAGGCAAAAGCTTGTCTCAGCACCACACAGAGGGCTGCTAAGAGGGTGATTCGGGTCAAGCGTTTGAGAGGCACTGCATATCCTCCTAGTCAATCGTGAAGTTAAGCTGACCAGACTTGACACCTACCTTGAGGGTTTGACCTTCTGCAACTTCTCCTCTCAAGAGGATTTCTGCCAAGTAGTCTTCCACCTGGGTCTGGATGGTCCGACGCAAAGGACGCGCTCCCATTTCTGGATCATATCCGTGAGTTGCCAGCCATTTAAGGGCAGACGCTTGGAATTTCAGAGTAATGCCCTTCTCTGCTAGGGATTGAACCAACGGTTTCACCATAATCTTGACAATCTCGTGCATTTGGTCACTGGTCAAGCTATGGAAGACAACCTTCTCATCAATCCGGTTGATAAACTCTGGTCGATAGGTCTTCTTCAACTCTTCAAAGATGCGTTTCTCCATATTGGCCTGGTCAAAGCGAATATCCTTAGCTCCAAAGCCAACCGTCTTATCATCTCGTAAAGCGGTAGCTCCCAAGTTTGAGGTCATGATGATAATGGTATTGGAGAAATCTACCTTGCGTCCCTTGCTGTCGGTCAAGACACCGTCATCCAAGACTTGCAAGAGAACGTTAAAGATATCTGGATGGGCTTTTTCCACCTCATCAAACAAGAGGACTGAATAAGGTTTGTTGCGGACTTTTTCCGTCAACTCGCCCCCTTCTTCATAACCGACATAGCCTGGAGGGGCTCCGTTGAGACGACTGGCCGCAAATTTCTCCATGTATTCACTCATATCAAAGCGAATCAAAGCGGACTCGTCATCAAATAGAACCTCAGCAAGCGCCTTGGCTAGCTCGGTTTTCCCGACTCCTGTCGGACCGAGGAAGAGGAAGGAACCAATTGGTCGCTTGTGAGACCGGATTCCAGATTGATTGCGGCGAATCGCTCGACTGATACTTGAGACAGCCTGATCCTGACCGATCACGCGCTTATGAAGTTCCGCTTCTAATTCCAGGTATTTCTTAGCCGCTGTTTGGGTTAGTTTCTCCACAGGAATGCCAGAAAGCTGACTGAGCGTCTTCAGAATATCCTCTTCCTTGACTTCTAACTGATAGCCTTTCGGACTGGCGTCTTCTTTTAGTAACTGAGCAACTTTTTTCCACTGTCCCTTGAGCAAGGCCTGATCGGCAGCTGTCAAATCGGACTGAAGGCCTGCTTGAGGCCCCTCGTTTTGCACGGTCGCTGCCGCCTCATCCAAAAGATCAATGGCTGAGTCTGGCAAGAGGCGACTGGTCAAATAACGATGGGCATAGACAACGGCTGTCTCAATGGCTGCATCCGTAATATGGACACGGTGGTGACGCTCATAGGTCTTCTTGAGCCCTTGCAAAATAGCGATGCTATCCGCAACAGACGGTTGCTCAATCAAAACCTTGGCAAAACGGCGTGACAGAGCGGCATCTTTTTCGATGTGTTTTTGGTATTCTTCTTGCGTAGTCGCTCCTACGGTCCGTAAGGTCCCGCGAGCCAAGGCAGGCTTCAAGATATTGGCCGCATCCAAGGTGGAGTCAATCCCTGATCCAGATCCCATAATGGTATGGAGCTCATCAATGAAGAGAATGACATGGCCATCTTCTTCAATATCATTGATGATGTTGTTCATCCGCTCTTCAAAATCTCCACGGAAACGAGTCCCTGCGACAACATTCATCAAGTCCAACTCTAAGACACGCATCTTAGCAAGTTCAGTTGGGACATCTCCACTGGCAATCCGTTGAGCCAAGCCCAAAGCCAGAGCAGTCTTTCCGACACCGGCATCTCCAACGAGGACTGGATTGTTTTTTGTTTTGCGGCTCAAAATCTGAATCATCCGCGAGATCTCTTGACCCCGGCCAATCACCGGTTCCAAACTGCCATTGCGAGCCATTTCTGTCAGATCTCGGGTATAATCTTCCAAACCACCACTAGTAGAGGCCGGCATGCCCATCATATTTCCCATGGTTTGACGATTTGGTTGCTGGGACCGATAGAGAGAACGGATAGCCTTGACAGCTTCCTTGTCCCAACCTGCTCGTTGTTCCAAACTCTTACGAAGCTCGACAATTTTAATGCCATCTTCCTGATCATCATAGCGGAAGCCAACATACTCCAATACTTGAGAAGCTAAGGTTCCCCGCTCTAGTAAGAGCGCCAAGAGGACATGCTCTGTTCCAAGACTTTTGGCATGGACTGCCTGGGCAATCTCTTGGGAACGGTTCATGATTTCTTCTACACGGAAAGAAAAAGGAAATACCTCATAGCGACCATCCCGTTGGTAGACTTGGCCCGTGATGTGCTCAGCTGCATCTTGAAAATCATCAATCTGCATAGGATAGTCACTTAAGACGGAACCAGCTACACTATAGGGGTTATTTGCTAGGGCCACTAGGATATGCCAGGTATCTAGGGTTTGGGAATCAAAATGACCCGCCAAGATTTGAGCGGCTTCAATCGTTTCTAATAGGGCTTTTGAATAGTTCATAAGGAGATTACATTCCCTTTCTATCGACTTGTTGGATAATTTTTCGTAGGATATTGGCTCGTAAGCGATGGGCTTCACTTCCCAGAACCTCGTCTGTTGTCATCACTGACAAGAGCTCTGCTTCTCTCTTTGTAAGGAGTTTTTCTTCAAATAGCATCTGGAGGATATCACAGAATACAGTCTGACTGATCTGTTCTCCAATGCTTGCGCCAAGCTCTGTTAGCATCTGGTGTTGGCCTGAAAATTGAATCTTGCCAATCCGGATATAACCTCCGCCTCCACGCTTGCTCTCTACGATGTAGCCTCGACTTTCGGTGAAGCGGGTCTTAATCACATAATTGATTTGACTAGGAACAACTTGGAAAACATCCGCTAATTCGCTTCTCTTGAGCTCTGCGATTCCTGCTTGAGCCAGTAGCGACTTGATATAGGCCTCGATGCTATCTGATGTATTTTTACTTGCCATGATGCTCCTTTCTGATGGTTTCATTCTAGATGAGCTCTCTGTTCTTCAGAGGATAAAAAATGGTCTCATCATCCGTGATGTCATTATTGACCTTATCTGACTATTATACAATTTTTACGCCTGTAAATAAAGCAAAGACTACGTCCAGATGGAATCTGAATCCCCCTTACTGGTAGCCAGAAGAAACAAAAAAGAGGCTAGCGATTGCTAACCTCTTATAGAAGGAGCATTAGGATTTTCGACGAGCGAATTTTACTCTTCCGCCTAAGAAGCCTAAGCCGAAAAGTCCCATCCAGGCTAAGAAACTTGCCTTCTCTGATCCTGTCTGTGGCAGTTTACCTTCCGGTTGTAGAGAAGGGCTTTCAACCTCTTCTACTATTGGATGCTCGGCAGTCAAAACAGCAGTTACTTCTGGAATCGTCTCTTTCAGAAGAACCGGAGTTTCTTTCTCTTTTTTATCTTCTACTGTTGAATGATGTGCATGAACTTGTAAGTCTTTACTTGGAGTTACAGGTGTTATTGGAGTCGGTAGATCAGGTGTCACAGGATGTTCTTCTACCACTCCTGTTCCGACTTCTGTAATCTGGTCCTGGGCTTCCACTTCGACAAAGGCATCGACTTCTGTCCGAATTTCTTTGCCTTCTTCTTGTCGAACCTCGATCAACTTCAAGCGGCGTCCAACCTTCCCTGCTTGAAGGATCCGGCTTTCGCCCTTGGCCAAGTCCTTGCTTTCACGCGTTTGACTCTCAAATGGAATCTCCTCCGCTTCGATGAGAAGTTCTGGCTTTTCAAGAATCAAATCCCGAACACCTTCGTCTGGGCGTGTCTGCGTCAGCGGTTCATAATTATGAGCATCTTCTAAGATGGTCTCAAGGGCTTCCACTTGATTCGCTGCAGCAACCAAATCTGGTCGCTCTTGATTCAACAACTGAGTCAATTCCGTCAATTGCTCTTGAACAGTTGATTTGAGATTTGCTTTCAAGCGATCGAGAGAAGTAGCCTTGATCTTTTCTACTCCTTCTCTGATGATCTGTTGCAGCTCTTCTTGACTGAGCAACTGGCTATCTTTCCCTGATAGGATAAATCGATCTACCTGGATGGCTCTAGATGACTGAGGGTCATTGAGGGCTGGATCTAGGTGCAAGCGTAGCTGGTGGTAGCCTTTTGCTAGACCTTGCAGATTGACCAAACTCTGGTCCAGTTTGCGTCGATCTCCGTAGCCACTGAAGTAATGGTCGCCTTCAATCTCATAGTCATGACCACGCCCTTCTTCAAAGGCCATTTCTTTTCCATCTAGGGTGACGCTATAGAGACCATGGCTTGGATCAACCACTCCTCGAACTTCCACACCAGTTCCCTTGAAGGTGATGGTCACCTCAATGTGTTTCTTTCCTTCTTCATCGGTTACTTGGTTGAAGCTAGACCAAGATTCCGTTCCATTTGAGAAGTCTCGATTGTCCGTCTCATGATTCCAGCCTTGGCTGTAGTGCAGTTTTGGATCTTGATCATCCACTTCTTTGCGATTTTCTGGAAGTAGGTCCTCGTTCATCACTTGGACTGTCAGTTCTGGAATAAAGCCGACCAGACTTCCTTGATCCGGATGGAGCAATTTGACCTTAAAGTCATAGACGTCGGTCGCTTTTCCTGCAAAATCAAGGGTTGGAACTTGGACTGTTTTTTCTGTTTCGCCATCTGCGAACTCAAGAGTGACATTGGTATCTTTGTAGACCTTGCCATGAACCCCTGTTCCTGGTTCTGTGATTAATTTAAGGTTGGCACTTCCTTTAGAGCCACCTTTTCTCTTGACGACGACTTGCGCTGGGTCGCCTTTCTTAACGGCTAGGGTTGGCTGAGCAAACTCAAAGAGACCCTTTTCTTGGTTATTGAGGGCATAAATCCCTTCCGTTGCGATCGCATCTCCCTTGCTATTGACCAAGGTCAAGGTGTGGGATCCTGCTGCCAAGTCCGGTGTTTCATAGACCTTTTGGCTACGTTTGCGGCTTGGACTTTGGGTATTGACGGTCGCTAGCTTTTGGCCATCGACATAGACATCCATTTCCCCGTGACCAGGGTCGACAGTTGCGACCACATAGGCTTTGGTGCCTTCAAATTGATAGGTCACCGAAGCTCCCTTTTCCTTGGTCCACATAGAGGTGCCTCGAACACCTTCTCCCTCTTCATTCCACTGGCCATTGGCCCGCTCAGCTGTCCGGTCAGAATGATAAGTCAAACCAAGCGGATAGCCATCGGTTTCTTCGATGCTGGCTGGTGTCTTATAGACAGAGACACCGTTCAAGATTGGAGTGGCTTGGGCATCAGTGATGGACACCCGGATATAGCGACTATCAACTGGTTGCCCTTTGATCAATCGGCGGTATCCCACAGTTGAACCAGCTCCATAAGGAACCCATTGGCCATTCACTGCCACATCAATAGTAAAACCGGAAATCCGTTGGCCTTTCTCAATCGTTTCTTTGAGCTCTACTACATCAAAATGTTGCTCTTTTCCAAGATCGAGGACAAAAGAGCCGGTCTTGGCATCATCTGCAGGTGCCCAACTGGTCTTTTCATCGCCATCTGTCAAATGGCTGGCTGAATAATGAGCATTACGTCGTGTCGAGTCAGCTTCTACCAAAGCTCCTGCCGCATAGTTCACACTGTAGAGTTGGTCCAAGGTCTGACGGAATTCTTTCAAACGGGCCACATCGGCATCCGCAAATTTTCCGTCTTGGTTGGGTGGAATATTGAGCAAGAGTGGAGTTCCACGGCCGACCGATTTGAAGTAAATGTCCATCAATTCGCGCAAGGACTTAGGCTCTTGATTGTCATGGTAGAACCAGCCGGAGCGAATAGAGACATCGGCTTCTCCCACTGAGTATTGCTTCCCTTCCGGATCCCCGTGATTGAGGTAGCTATTGGATGGATTGTTGCGGATCTTATCTGGATTGACCTTTTGCCAAACCGGATCTCCGGCAATCCCCTTTTCATTTCCAATCCAACGAACATTGGTCGGCTCAGCTGAGAAGATGGCAATATCCCCTTGGGCCTTGCGAATGGCTTCAAACCACTTGTCAAAGGTATAGGTGACTTTTTGAGCCCCATCGCCACGCGCTCCATCCATCCAGACTTCTACGAATTTACCCTTGTTCCCATATTTTGGATCTTCAAGGATTTCCTTAAGCTGGTTGAGATAGTATTCGTTGTATTGGTCCTCTGTATCCACATGGTAGAGCGGGCTGTGAGCATCCCAAGGGGAGAGGTAGACCCCCATATCCATGTCATACTTGCTAGCAGAAGCCGAAACTTCGGCTAGGATATCGCCTTTTCCTTCCTTCCAACCACTTTTGGCAATGGTATGGTCGGTGTATTTAGAAGGATACAAGAGGAAACCATCGTGGTGCTTGACGACCATGATGGTCCGTTTGAAGCCAGCGTCTTTCAGGGTTTTGATCCACTGATCAGTATCCAGATGCTCTGGATAGAAATAATAAGGGTCTTCTTGCCCATCTCCCCACTCACGATCGTAGTAGGTATTCATCCCAAAGTGGATGAAGGCTGCTAGTTCTTCGCGGTGGTATTGCATTTGGGCCTTGCTTGGAAGCGGACCATAGTCTGCAATCTCAGGCTCCTCATCTAGAGAAGTGGCTGGTTGGCTTGCTTCTGTCCCTTGACTGACTGCGCCGTTTTCTTTCTCACTAGTAGCTGCTGAGGCATGCTCTGATTCTTCTTGGTGCTCGTTCACAGTTTTCTCCTCCTTTCCTTGGTGATCGACATCGCTTGTTTCAACCCGTTCTTCACGTGGTTCACTATTCTCAGCTTGTTCCTCTGCGTAACTGGTAGTAGCTCCTAAAAAACAAGTCGCTACGACTACCGAGCAGACGCCTACCGAGAGTTTACGAATGCCAAATCGAATTCTCTGATCAACTAATCTTTTTCCCATATTCTATTCCTTTATGTCACCAGGTAAAGAGGGTGGGGCTTCCCCATCCTCCTTCTTTTACCTGTGAACTTTTCACCGTTTTTTACTAGTTTCTCTAGCCGTCTTACTTGGCCTTTTTGGCTCTTTTTTTCTGATCGTCCAGCACAGCACTGGCAAGGCCTGCTGCTAGGATTCCAGCAACGAGGCTTGCGACGCTTTCTTCCGTTCCCGTATTTGGTAATCTACCTTCGGAAACTGGAGCAGCTGAAACTGCTGGTGTTTGAGTTTCTTTCTCGACTTCCTTCACTACTGCATCTATCCCTTCCTGGCGCACCGCTTTGACCTCAAGAGATGCTTGAGGAGTTGCGGTAGCTACTGGTCCTTCTGAGACATGAGAAGTCTCTGGGTTCGGAAGCGGTTGTGGCTCTGGCTGCGGTTGTGGTTCTGGTTGTGGAGTGTCTGGAAGCACTTCTTTCGTGCCCACCTCTGTGATTTCTGCCACTGGATCTAGCTCTACAAAGGCATCCAGTTCCTTCCGGCTTTCCACACCATTTTCTTGAGAGACTTCCACCAAGCGCAATTTGCGGCCTTTTTGACCTTCTTGAACCACACGTTTCTCACCTTTTGGAAGATCCGCATTTGGACGTTCTAGGCGTTCAAAGTCCATCTCTTCTGGCTCAATCACCAACTCTGGTTTGGTGTGGACCAGATTCTTAACCCCTTCTTCGGGAATGGCTGAGCCTGTAGGTGCTTTTGCGGATAGAGAAAGTTGATATACTTTTTCGAGCTTGCCATCTTCTGAGACAACCTTGACAAGAACCGGAGCATTGGCACTTTTAGCATCGATGACCGTAACGGCTGTTCCATTCTTGCCTTGTGCTGAAACGATTGGACGATCCCCCTCATACTCTAGATGATAATCTGTCACATCTGGTTTAAA
>ENA-OWRC01002854-OWRC01002854.1-human-gut-metagenome-genome-assembly--contig:-NODE-2854-length-12391-cov-3.448200_pt1 | contig 12391 bp, 10 predicted proteins | sample MGYA00248268_ERZ651895 | MGnify/ENA primary metagenome ERZ651895 (study PRJEB26924, sample SAMEA4378242) | human gut metagenome | biome: human gut; feature: human-associated habitat; material: faeces...
TGTTACTACTCACCACTTGCAGAAGTGGGAGTCTCAACTCAGACTGAGATAAAAAATAACTCCAAGAGGATAATTGTAAAATTTTCGTTGTGACCGCTGCATCCAGCCCGTCCGCGAGAGTGTGTCTGAACCCGCTGGTTTTGCGGGTGAGTTCGCGGAAGCGGACGGAAATAAGCGATGCTGTGGTCACAGAAAATTTTTCATATCCTTTTGGAGTTATTTTTTATTTGTTCCTTAAACGACAAACAAGAGTTTTCTTAAATAGCTTCCAGAGCCTGCGCCAGATCTGCGATCAGATCCTCTTTGTCCTCGAGTCCACAGGACATACGCACCAGTCCTGCCGGGATTCCAGCCGCCTCAAGCTGTTCGTCTGTCATCTGACGATGTGTGGAAGTTGCCGGATTTAAACAGCAGGTTCTTGCATCTGCCACATGTGTCTCGATGGCAGCTAATTTCAGATGTTTCATAAATGTTTCTGCCGCTGCACGGCCGCCTTCTAATTCGAAAGATACGACACCGCATCCACCCTTCGGCATATATTTCTGTGCCAGATCATAGTATTTATCGCCCGGAAGTCCGCTGTATGTAACGTTGACTACCTTTGGATGATTTGCCAAAAATTCTGCTACTGCCTGTCCGTTTTCTACATGACGCGGCATACGAACATGCAGGGATTCCAGACCCAGGTTCAGATAAAATGCATGCTGCGGAGACTGGATGCTTCCAAGGTCACGCATTAACTGTGCGGTACATTTTGTGATAAATGCACCACCCTGACCAAATTTTTCTGCATAAGTAATTCCGTGATAGGAATCATCCGGTGTGCAGAGTCCCGGGAATTTATCTGCATGTGCCATCCAGTCAAAGTTTCCGGAATCAACGATTGCTCCACCTACTGCTGCGCCATGTCCATCCATGTATTTTGTCGTAGAATGGGTTACGATGTCTGCGCCCCACTCAAATGGGCGGCAGTTTACCGGTGTCGGGAATGTATTGTCCACGATCAGCGGTACACCATGTGCATGTGCTGCTTTTGCAAATTTTTCAATATCCAGAACGGTCAGTGCAGGGTTTGCGATGGTCTCACCAAATACCGCTCTTGTATTCTCCTGAAATGCTGCATTGAGTTCTTCTTCTGTACAATCTGGTGCTACGAATGTTGCTGTAATACCCATTTTACGCATGGTTACTTCAATCAGGTTGAAAGTTCCACCGTAAATGGCAGAAGATGCCACGATATGGCTTCCGCACTCACATACATTAAATAATGCAAAAAAGTTTGCTGCCTGTCCGGAGGATGTCAGCATTGCCGCTGTACCGCCTTCCATCTCTGCGATCTTTGCTGCTACCAGATCATTGGTCGGATTCTGCAGACGGGTATAGAAATATCCGGAATCCTCCAGATCGAATAATCTACCCATTGCCTCGCTTGTCTCATAACGGAAGGTTGTGGACTGAACGATTGGAATCTGTCTCGGCTCTCCATTTCCCGGACGATATCCTCCCTGTACACACTTCGTATCTAATCTGTAATCACTCATTTTTTCCTTCTCCTTTTCCTAATCTTCTGCCCTTTATAACAGAAGAAAACGTTTTCATAAATACATTTTATATACGGATACAGTTTTATGTCAACAAAAAAATACAGCTTGCACTGCTATTACACAGACAAACTGTACTTTTTCAAACTTACTCACTTCGCTTATTCATCGTCAGAATCGGAACCAGATGATTATATACCAAAAATGTGATTACCACACTGATCATCGCCTTAATAAACGTAAACGGCATATTAAATACGATCAGACTCTGCAGGATGCTTTTTACCCCTGGGAAAATTGCCTGATATGCTGCCAGAATCGTATCTGCCGGCATGAAATTATAATATACCGGATATACAACGAAATAATTGGATACAATACTGACAACCGCCATCAGGACTGCGCCAAGAATGGCTCCGCCACAGGCACTCTTTTTCGATTTCTTTTTCTTATACAATAAACCTGCCGGCAGAATAAATACCGCATTTAAAATAAAATTAGAAAGTTCTCCGACACCGCCAGTAGATGTCACCGTCAGATGTAACAGATTTTTGATCAGTGCAATAATAATGCCGCCCACCGGACCTACTGCCAAACTGCCGATCAACGCCGGGAAATCAGACAGATCCATCTTGATAAACACCGGCATCAACGGAACACTGAACTCCATAAACATCAAAATATACGCAATGGCAGATAAAACACCTACAATTGCCATTTTTGGAATATTTGATTTTATTGGTTTTTTCGCTTTTGTTGCCATACTTTATGAACCTCTTTCTCTATCGTTTTTTCTTTTTTGACCGAAAATGACTGATAAACACGGAGGCGGTAAACAGAATCGCCAGAAAATAGCCGATGGCTCCCAGTGCCGGAATTCCAAGTAATTTCGGTTTCATATCGGTGGTGCAGATAATACTGGAACTGATCAGAAGCGCCATGATCAAAAATCCCATGACCAGCCGCCGCACCAGCGCATTCAGCATCACCGTCAGATCATCCGTCGCGTGCAGATCCAGATTGATACTGGTCTGTCCCTGCATATAGCTTCGTAACAGATCTGATATATAAGATGGTATCTTGATGCCTTTCTGTAATGCCTGCCAGATTTCTTTTCCACTCATGCGAAGTTCCTTTTTCAGATCAAAATCAGACAGTTTATTTCCTGACATTCGTACAGATGCAACTTGAACCACATTGATGTCCGGCGCAATCTCAGCGATCACTCCCTCAATAGTTGTCAGACCACGCACCAGCATCGTCAAACTGTGTGGCATTGATACCCTGTTTTCTTTCATAATATCGATCAGATCCTGCATCAGCGTTCCCATATTCAGACCGCCGAAATTTGCAGAACCGTATTTGGCAAGCCAGTCACCAATATCCGAATACAGCAGCTTCTGATTTGGTTTGTCGTGAAATTCTCCCAAGGATAATACGGCCTCCACGATCAGACTGACATCATGCGTTGCCACGCCTTTAATGACCTTGGTCAACAGAGCCTGATCCCGCTGGGAAAAACGCCCCATCATTCCCATGTCAATCCAGACGATCTTGCCACCTCGAATACGCAGATTGCCCGGATGTGGATCTGCATGGAAAAATCCATCCTCCATGATCTGCTTTACATAATTATCTGCCATCTTGGTTCCGATCTCATCCAGATCATAGCCAGCTGCCAATAATTTGTCCTTTTCGTCCACACCAATTCCTTCAATATACTCCATTACAAGCACTTGTGTGGTCGTATATTCCCGGTAAAGCATTGGACTGGTCACAAATGCCACGTCTTTATTCAAACGTGCAAATTCTTCCATGTTTGCCGCTTCTGCAAGGAAATTCATTTCTTCCTGTGCAACCACCCACATCTCATCCAGAACCTGATTCATATCTACCAGACCTGCCATATTAATCGGCGGCATCAGTTTTACGGCACGATGCAAAAATGCAATATCCCGGGACATGGTTTCATAAATTCCCTGACGCTGCACCTTGACCACTACTGTCTCACCGGTTTTGAGTTTTGCCTTATGCACCTGAGCAATGGAAGCGGAACCAATCGGTGTTTCTTCAAAGTCTGCAAATACTTCGTTAAGCGCTGTTCCATAAGCGTGTTCGATCACCTCTTGCACTTCCGAAAAAGGCATCGGTGTTACTTCGGAACGCAGACGCATAAATTCATCACAGATTTTCTTTGGGAAAATATCCGAACGCATAGACATAATCTGACCCAGCTTAATATAAGTTGGGCCAAGATCTTCCAGAATCAGGCGTAACTTTTCCGGAGTTACGCCCCTGGCAATTTGATGTTTGTGAATGACTGATATAATTTCCCGCAATCGGGTTCCATTCGTATCTTTTTCACTCATAATTTCAATTTCTTTCAATCTGTTTTCATTGTGCCTTCCTTTTTTCCTTCTGTTTGGAAAGCACGATTCCTTTTAAGTCACACACAGGAGACTTAACACCTGATTCCAGTCAATGAAAATTAATAGTTTCTTCTTAGAATCACGATATCTTCTACTCTTCTGCTGCTTCCTCTTTTGTCTCTTCTGCTTTTTCTTCTGTAGCTTTTGCTTCCATGTTTGCAATTGCAGCTTTTAATGCCTCGATCTGCTCCGGAGTCATTCCTTTTAATACATCAGCAGGATCCTGCTCATCTTTTTTGAATGTCTGTTTTACATTATGCTTTAATTCTTCATTCAAGACTTTTCCCTGCTCTACGGTCAGCTCACCTTTTTTTACCAGATCATCCAGAATCTCTTTTGATTTCTCAGCAGTCGTAGCTGCTGCACCGATACCTGCCAATAAGATTTTTTTCATGCTGTCACTGATTTTTTCCATAATAAAGTTCTCCTTTCTCATGTCAGGAAGAATCTCACCGCCTATAGAGACGGGAGTCGTCTCACATCTGATATATGTTCAGTATACACTACTTAAAGTTATTTTGCACCACAATTTTTCTTCACAAAAATGTGTTACAGCTCACTCATCATATGCATTCAGATAATGATCATGCCTGCATCAAAAATTGCCCGGATACATAATAATGAAAAGAATGTCTTTTTATGAACAAAAACTCGGTCCAGTGTTCTATTTTTGCATCTCATATCCATAATGCTCAAAATAAAAGCCAAGTTTTGCATTGATCTTGTCCCGAAGTTCCGGTGTCAGCTCAAATTTATTCTTCTGATAATTCTTCTGGCTTTCCAGATATGCGTCAAAATACGGTTTTGCCTCCTCGAACCCATCAATGCCAAGATGATCGTAGATCTGTTTGACATATCCTTCCGGATCTTTGCAGAAATCTTCATATTTGATATCAATATAATCCTCCGGCGGCATGGCATCCAGCTCACGGAATGCTTTTTTATAAATGCGCTCGAACAGATCAATGGTCACATCTTCGATCACCTGATGAGACGCCGGCTCATTTAAGCAGAACAGCCCCATTTCCTTGGTAAACATATTGATGGTGGACATGACAACGGTATACGGATTGCGGTAAATATTGATAAATTTTGCTCCCGGATAACATTTTTTCAAAGCACCGATCCTGCATGTATTTTCCGGGCTTTTCAGCAGAAGCTGTTTGCCCCCGTACAGATACGTCACTTTTTTCAAAATGTAGTCATACACCTTGCGCCATTCCTGCTGCCTTTTCTCATCCTGCTCGTCAATAAAAGCAGTCTCAATGTATTTGACACCTTTTCCGCCATCCGGAAATACCAGCATGTGACTGATCGCCTGGGTAGAAATCGTTGCCTGCGCAAATACTTCCTCCATCGGAAGATCCAGCGTATATTCCAGATTATCCATCGGACGCGCGCCCTGCAGCAGCTTCTTCTGTGCTTTTGCCAGAATCCCTTTCATAAAAATACAGTTGCTGAAAGTCACAGTACGAACCGGATCAAACCATCCAAACTGCGGATCTCTGGTCAGCAGATTTTGCAAAAATGTTGTTCCAGAACGCCAGTAACCCACAATGTATACTGGATCTTTTTTGATTTTTGTCCGTTTGATCGGCACATAAAAGACCAGCCATTCCAAAAATGCCGGAACTGCCAGAACCGACGACACTGCCGTGATCAGCCGCGCCTGTGCTTTATTTTCCGCGGTGATCGGGTTGCTTTTTTTCAAACGTAACCAGTTGTCCAGTCGACATCCCATCAGATTGTGGGACAGATTTATCTTTTTTCCCATGGTATCTCACACTTGCCTTTCTGCCAGTTTCCTCTAAATTCCCATTTGACTCATTATTTTTACTAATCTTACGAAATAAACGTAGGAAACTCTTATAAAATTAAAAAGTATCTTTAAAACCTATTTCTACTGTTTTATCAAAATACAATAAACAATACACAGCTGTCTATATCTTCCATATATCGGAAGGAACTTAATCCCGGACAGAATTTTGCAATTCCATATTCTTCCACAAAATACTGCATCGCCTGCTCATACAGATCCGTACTTGCGAACTTCACCTGTACCATATTTTCGCCATTCTGATAAGCCTGTGCAAAAATCGCTCCGATCGTTTCCGGATTCCATTCCGTAATATACCGCCCCTCGTGCACATAGTAATTATCTGCGGTCGCGGTACACTCCGGCAGACTGATCCGTTCATCCGCGGTATGGGACTGCATGATATCCGCCGTGGAAGCACCAAAATAATTGTAATCAATATACTTGGATACCACATTTTCCTTCTGTTCATCCTGACGGGACAGATACTGAGAGTTTCCCCATGTAGTATCAATATAATAGTAGTCCCCGTCCAGCTTTGCCAGATTCCATGCATGCGGTCCGTCGCTGACATTTCCAAGCACTGTTGTACAGGAAATCCCCAGTTTTTCCAACAGGTACTGCGTTGCATACGCATATCCCTGACAAATGGTTTCATGATTCAAAAACACACTAATAATGTTCTGGTTGTCAGCAGAATCATCCACATAATCTACTTCCGTGATCAATTTTTCAAACACATACAGTGCCTTATCATAGTCCGTTCCATCCGTCGGCGCATCTGCCAGCATCCGGTCTGCTTCCTCATCGATCTGCTTCTGCGTCTTTTTCTGTTCTTCTTTGCTCATGCTGTATTCCGGCGTCACCATGATTGCTGTGATCTCATCGCCACGGTTATAGGTCACATAGGAAAACTGTTTCAGCCAGAACAGGTTACAGTAATCACAGCGCACTGCCAGATATGCCAGTTCCATTTCATCGACATCCGTCGTCGCGATCTGCACCTTTTCTTCCCGGTGCATGATAGCGTACAAAATCTCATCATAGACAAGTTTCGTATTGTCCGGCAGCGTGTTGTAAGCATATTTATCCTGTGATACCGTCTTTACCTCCAACGGATTGTTTCCCGTGACAATTTTTTCCATACGATCTGCCACTTCATCAGCATTTTTCCCACATCCGGTCAAGCCAGACACTAAAACCATCAGGAATAGAAAAATCGGCAAACATTTCCATCCTGTTTTTTTCATTTTTTTCACTCAAATATACCCGCTCTTTCTAAATCGGTAATTACATTTTGATTGCTTTTTTCTAATTTCAATTTTATAATATTTGTAATAGGAACGACAACACAATTTCCATTCCCAATGTGTATCATCCGGATTACTACAAATCCAAAAGATAATGATACCATAATCCACATTTTTTGTTAACAGGAGATTCTGCATGATTGCATTAAAAATAACCGATATTGGCACCTTTATCAACAAATTACTAAAAGAAGGCATGTGCGATCACTTTCTTTTGCAGGAAGCAGTCATTACACAGGCGGCAACCTTTACGATTGACGGTTCCCTTCAGGCAGATTATTTCGATTCTGAAGAAACGGAAAACCTTCAATTGCAGGATCTGTCCTATGTGCCATTTTCCCTGATGCGTCCGCATTGTCTGAAACTGATGCAGGGCAAAAAGAAACCTCTTTATTTTAAATTTGTGTTTCTTCTCTCTCCGGCAAATCAGTTAAACACGGTGGAACGCGCAGGTACTTCCTTTTTACCGGAAGATGTCAGTGGCATGTATCTGCATTTCACTTATAAAAACGAAACCCTGACCTGCCCCACAGGAATCTCCTACCGGAAATTTTCTCTGGATAAGACGCTGGATCAGGAATGGGATCGCTTAGTTCCCGTCTTTCTTCGTAAAAATGGTATTGCGGCAGAACCTGTCTGAAAGGACTGCCGCATTTTTTCTTTTCCTTATCATCTTATTGTTCCTCAGAGTGTCCATACAAGCTGTAAGACATCTATTTATCTCAAATATTTGTTATCACATCTGATTATCCTACATACTTGTTATTCACATCTGAGTTTCGCTCTGCGCTAACACTGCTTTCCGATCTCGCGCAGCATCAGCACTGCCATTCCGATAAATACACAAAAATCCGCAATGTTAAAAATCAATTTTTTCAAAAATGGAATCGGAACTTTAAACTGTACGTAATCCGTCACATATCCATGCCGAAAACGTTCCAGCAAATTGGCAAGCCCACCGCCAAGGATCAGTGCCAGACCAGCCTTTAAAGCACTTTTTCCTTTCAATGTCATTGCAAGCAGAAACATGATCGTAAGAATACTTACAACACCGATACCGATGCCTTTGACAAGCTGTGGCTTTTTCTCCAGCGTATTATTTGCCATTCCTTCGTTATGGTATTTGCGCAGACGAATCGGAAGTCTGCCCACCTCCCGGTTTTCATTTGTTGAAAAATTTTTATTCACCCGACGGCGAACAAAAAATTCTGCCGCACAGATCGCCACAATGATTCCCCCATAAATCATACCCGTATCTCTCCTTTCTTATGCCGGTTTCCTTATTTATTCTCTAGTCATCTCAGATCTAATACAATTCTTTTTCCAGACGGCGGTATACTTCCCGAAATGGCAGATGCTGCTCTCTGGCAATTGCCGCTACACTCTCATATTCCAATGTCGGTACTTCGCCGTTTTTCTTTTTCATGGTTTTTACCGCCACATCACCCAGAGAAGTCTGCTCTGTTGATTTTCTGCGCTGTAAGATCGTGCGCTGCATCAGTGCACGGCGAATGCCGATGGTCGTTGTCTCCTCAAAAATAATGTCTTCTAAACGCTCCCGATCCTCCGGACGGCACAAAACAGTCAACATATATGCCGGGCGGTTCTTCTTCATATAAATCGGAAGATAGCAGGCATCCAAAGCACCATTTTCCATCAGACGCTCCATTGTGTAGCCAAGCACTTCACCGCCGCAATCATCAATGTTACACTCCAGTTTCCAGATTTCATTTGGTGTCGTTGTGTCTGTGCAGACAATGTCCTCTGCTACTGTCTCATGTTTTGGTTCCTCTGCCTGAATTTCATCCGGTTCCTTTTCTGGTGCAACCTGACTGATAATACTTTCCTCTAAAAACTCCAGGTCATCGTCCCAGTCAGAATTTTGCTCTGGTGCTTTCGTAACACTTTCTGTATTTTCTTCTTCAGAAACTGGGGATTCTTGCAAAATATGTTCCTGCTCAGCTTCTTTTTCTGGAAAATCGGCTTCTATATTCTTCTCTATCTCTTCTTTCTCCGGAAAATTAGCTTCTATATTTTTCTCTACAGCTTCCTTTTCCGAAAAATCAGCCATTCCACTCTTCTCTGCATTTCCGTCTTCAAGCACCATGATCCGCAGCACGCCATTGCTTCCATCCGATGCAGTACCACGACCGGTTCCGATCTTGCTGACATGGTACTCCTCCGGCAGATGATCCGAAGTACGGCATGCCGCCAGAAAAGCAGCTCCTTCCGGTGTCACCCATGCACTATCGCGTTCCATACGGTGCATTGCGATCTCAGCCCCCATCAGAATATATAACGTTTCCGGCAACGGTACCGACACCGGTTCATGATCAATATAAATTTGTCCATATCCATCGTACACGATCGGACAAATGATCGTATCTGCTTCCAGACGTTCCATACAAATAGACGCTGCCAGCATAGCAATCACTTCATCATAATCTTTTTCCTGAAATTCTACATGTGCAATATTCACTCTCTGCACTGCTGCCTTTGCATGAAGCCAGATGTCATATGCACGCTGAAACAACTCCTCTGCTCCCTCTGGAAGTGCAAAATCTTTGATTTTTCTTGGCAGTTTGCGAATCATCGCCGCCTTTACCTCTGCCGGGCAGTTCAGTGCAAGCAGCTGGTCTACTGTCGCCTTCGCCTGTGTCTGTTCCGGCATCAGATTTAACAATGCCTCAACCATCATTTTCGCACTCAGTCCTTCATAGCATTGTATGTATATTGTCTTTCCCATTTATCTTTCCTCCGGTTCTCAATCTTTCCCTCCCGTGGAGGTGGAAAACATCTCTTATCTCTAAAATTTCTCCACTGATATCCTCTTGTTATTCCTTACCTATAGCGGTGGGAGTTATCTCATATCTGATGTATCCTGTTAAGATACAGTATAAAATAAAAATGAGAAAAATACCATTGCTTTCTTTTTGCTCACATCTTCTTTTTCGTTTTCTATAAATTCTGTTTTTAAGCTAAAGATTACATTTTTATCCAATACAATCTTTCTTTCCAGGATCTTATGATAATTCATTTTGGTTTTATCATACTGCAATTTCACCAGTTATCATGCAGTCTCACAACAAATTTTACCCTGATTACTTTTTAGTCATATGAATTATGCACAATTTATTTTCCAAAATTTGTGAATCATTGTGAACACTTGCGTCTACACATTTGCTATTATAATAACTGTAAAAACCCCAATACATTATAAGTTTTTTGCTACCCCCATAGTAAAAAATACCTTCTCCTTAGAAGACAGCCGTTCGGATTTGGCTGTCTTTTTATTTTACAATTTTTCAGAACACAAAGAATCCTTTTTACAGTTATTGAAAAAGACTTCAGTAAAGCGGTCATTCACTGCTTGCTCATGAACGCCGTCACTTTACTTATTCTGTATTTATCTTTTGCGAATGTACATATCTTCTAATTTCCCCGCAAACGGCTCAACGCCTGATATACTTCCAGCACTCCATACCCATATACCGGATTGGGATACGTCCGGTCCTCATCCCGCACCGCTCCGCGGATCAGCAGATTTTTCAGATCTGTCGTATTCAGATACAACATATTATTTTCCACAATTCCCCATTGAAAAAGCTGAGCGCAGGCACCGGCAGTCAGCGCAGCACTGATACTTGTACCGCTGCGAAGTTCATAGCGGTCCCGAAGCACAGGTCCCAGTACATTTACTCCCGGCGCGACAATATCTGGTTTCACCGCATCCAGACTGGAAAATCCTCTGCCGGAATCCGGGTCAATGCTTCCTCCGATTGCCTGATACGCTCCGGTGGTGATCGCCACCCGCGACATTCCCGGCATAGTGACCGTCGTGTTCGGATCAGATCTCAGGAAAAATACTTCTCCACTCAACAGTTGCGACAACGGAAGCCAGCAGAATATATTTCCACTCAGCACAAAATCTGCCTGCAATTCCACCGTCCAGATTCCACTGAGCGGTTGTTCAAACCGCAGCATGATCTGCTGCATGCTGTTTCTGGTTCCCACAATGGCATATTCTGCCGTTAATTTTGTTTTTTCAAACAAAAATACATATTCCTGCCGTTCTCCCGGACGTACCACAGTCTTCGGGAACCGTTCTCCGGTAGGCGATACGATCGACAGTTCATAAATCTCCGGAACCATCGTCCAGATTTCCATCTGAAATCCTGCAAGATTACTGCCAACGGACAGTTCAATACTCTCAACCGCGCCCTCTTCCATTCCCCTTTTTTGATAATGCCGCCGCTGATTTGCCGCATTTCCTGCTGCCACAACAACTGCCCGCTGCCGTCTTCGTCCAAACTCATCACACTGGATCGCCAGCGGTTCATCCCCGACATGATTTCCAAGTCCGCTCCCCATGCCAATACATAATACCAACGGCATTCGCCGCTCATATGCAAAACGGTTCAGCCAGCTGATTCCCATCATCAGATCATTTTCCTGATAACATTCCTGTCCCTGTGGAATAAAATAATAATCCCGCAGATATGGTTTCGCCTGTTTGCATTTTACAACTGCAATCTGAGCCAGCGGTGCTGCTCCCGAAAAATCTGCCGTGCCATCTGTGCTTCCACATGCTACCCCCGCCAGAAATGTACCATGTCCGTTTTCGTCCTGTTCCGGCACAATCTCCCGCGGTCGTTCTGACCGGAGTGCTTCATTAATCTGTTCCTCTCCATAAAATGCCCCGTAAACCATCCCATTCGGCGGTGTTCCATCTTCCGCCGTCTGATCCCAGATACCGACAATCCGTGTGGTCCCATCCTCATTTTGGAAAGCCGGATGTTCATACGTAATTCCCGTATCAACAAATCCGATCAAAACGCCCTGTCCCTGCAGATCCAGTGCTGATGGATTCTGTAAACGCAAAATCCCGCTGACTTCCAGCGCTGTCATATCCATCGGCACCAGACAATGCGGGATCGTCAGATACGGATAATCCACCAGATTCAACTCCGGTGCCCGCTCCCTGCTGTAAAATCCAATGTCATACGTATTGTCCACCTGTAAGATGCATTCCGGATTTCCCAGTGGATACCCACCGATATAATCAATGATCAGGTCGTAATAATCATTCGAATAAATCACTTTTTTGCAGATATTATCGTCCATATTTTTCTCAGAAAGCTTTTATCTATAAGTTATGCGAAGAAAAACCTTTTTGTTTCTTCTAAACACCTCTGTCATCTGCCCAAGAATATATCCCCCACTGACTATGATTGTTGTACAAGTCAAGCGGATATTCGCAATCCGCTTCGCTACTTGCTCATAACCGAATAACTG
>ENA-OWRC01002863-OWRC01002863.1-human-gut-metagenome-genome-assembly--contig:-NODE-2863-length-12343-cov-4.856608_pt1 | contig 12343 bp, 7 predicted proteins | sample MGYA00248268_ERZ651895 | MGnify/ENA primary metagenome ERZ651895 (study PRJEB26924, sample SAMEA4378242) | human gut metagenome | biome: human gut; feature: human-associated habitat; material: faeces...
CATAGAACTCTTAAAGCGCATAAATCCCGACTTTACACCTTGTGATAACGGGCATAGTAGGAAGTTGCCGCAAGGCTGGTACTCGGTAACTGCCAATGATGTCTGTTCAATAATAGGAGGAGTTTCATATAATAAAGCCGATATTCAAGATACAGGTATAAGAGTATTACGAGGCGGCAATATACAGAACGGGAAAGTCATTGATTGTTTTGATGATGTATTCATATCCCTTTCATATCAAAATAATGATAATCAAGTACAGCGTGGGGATATTATCGTTGTCGCTTCTACTGGAAGCCAAACATTGATTGGGAAAACTGGTTTTGCTGATAGGGATATTCCTAAAACACAAATCGGAGCTTTTCTTCGAATTGTGAGACCAAAACAGAAAACCTTGTCACCGTATATACGTCTTATATTCCAAACTGATGCCTACAAAGATTACATTAGGAATGTAGCAAAAGGTTCTAATATTAATAATGTGAAGAATGCTCATCTGCAAAATTTTCAAATTTGTTTACCTCCATTAGAAGAGCAACAACGCATAGTTCAAAAGATAGAAGAACTGTTCTCATCCCTTGATGATATTCTAACAGCCTTAGAAGTGTAATTAATTACACTTCTAAGGATAGATAAAACTTACCAGTTTACTACTTTGTCCACAATTTTTTGCTGTTCACTAGCTGTTCGACGGAGATAGATACGAGTAGTCTCAATACTTTCATGCCCCATAAGGTCGGCAAGTAGGGCAAGATCATTGAATCGGTCAAGGAAGTTCTTGGCAAAACGATGACGAAATGAATGAGGATAAACCACTTCCTTATTCATTCCGTATTTTCCCGCAAAATGTTTCAGTTGTTGGGCTATGCCACGTGTTGTAATACGTTCCCCAAATCGGTTCAGGAATATATAGCCGGAAATAAGACTTTTTTCTTTGAGCCATTTTGTGGCTTCTGTACGCAAATTTTTCGGAATATATAAACGACGTATTTTTCCACCTTTACTGTAAAGATCAAGATGGCCAACTTGTACATGCTCAGCTTTGATGTGAAGCAATTCACTGACACGTGCGCCTGTGGCAGCCATAAACCATACGATAAAATACCACTCATTATAACCATCAGCTTTTAAGCGTGTTTTTAGAAATTTGTAGTCTGCATCGCTGATTACGTTTTCCAAAAAGTTCTTCTGCTGTACTTTGACGAACTTTACCTTCAGTTTCTCCTGTTTTGTAAATTCCAGATACTTGTTGATACCTTGCAATCGTAGGTTTACCGTTTGCGGTTTAAAGTTCTCCACCAGATACCCTTTATATGTTAAAAGGTTCTTTTTGTTTACTTCCCCATAATGATTGAGGAAATACTGTACTGTCCACACATACGATGTAACAGTGTTTTTTGCCAAATTAGTTTTGGCGAGATAGCTTTTGAATTTTGTTACCATATTATATTGATTTATAATGAATACGGCAACAATATAATAGAATATATCGGGCATTATACGCAGTTGCCTGATGGATGGACGTTTTGTAGGCTTGACCAAATTATAGGTTATGAACAGTCTACAGCTTATATTGTAGAATCGACAGCTTATGATGACTCTTATTCAACCCCAGTTCTGACAGCCGGTAAATCATTTATTATTGGTTACACTAACGAGGCTACTGGTATATACTCGAATCTTCCTTGTATAATCTTTGATGATTTTACAACTGATTCGAAACTAGTTGATTTCCCTTTTAAGGTAAAGTCATCTGCAATGAAGATTCTAAAAGTACATAAGGACATTGAAGTTGATTATGTGGCAATGTTTATGAGCATAACCAAATTGGTAGGTGACACCCATAAACGATATTGGATTTCTGAATACTCAAAATTAGAGATACCAATACCATCGAAGGCAGAACAAAAGCGAATTATTCATGCAATCCATGGAATCTTTACACAATTAGATTTAATAATGGAGAGCCTATAAACTCTCCATTATTAAATCTAAAGACATAAAAGCCTTGGTTATAGCCTTTATAATCCTTTGTTGTTCTTTGTAAGGTGGAATAGGAATTTCTATTGCTTTGAATAGTTTCTTGTTCAAGTGGGGAATAGCAGAACCAACCTTACTTTCTCGCAAGACTTTCCTATGCAAGTTGATTGCTTGTAGTACATATTCTTCGTTCATATTTTCGTTGATAAGCAACTGTTTGAAAGTACTACCTTGATAGCCGTCAATCGAAGTCCTAAATACCTCACCAGAGTTCTCGCCATCTACTAAAATCAAAAGTGAATTTGCAGTAACATATTTTCCAGAAGTCAAAGTTTTGGCATCACGCTCACCACGCAAATATTTGACATCAAGATTTATTCGTTCTATTCCTTTTTGCTTATCACCATCAACCAAAGAGCATAGTACTTGCATAGGTGCAACAGTCCATCCATTAGGCAACTGCGTATAATGCCCGTTATCACAAGGTGTAAAGTCGGGATTTATACGTTTCAACAATTCGATAGCAGGTTCATCGTTTGGGTCTTGCGGCACAAGTTTTCCGTGAATGGCAAGATCAAGAATCTTGCTCTTGGTTTGCTTTATGATGGTTTGCAAATTTACTTTGCTATGTTCTATTTGGTCGATTAAAGCAAACAATTTCTCTATTTCCATTACAATGCGCTGTTGCTCACTAAGAGGTGGTAAAGGAAAAGCCATTTGTTCTAAACTGTATTTTGGTAATCCTTCACGACCACTACCCGTAATCTTCATAGATTTAGCGAAGTATGAAGATAAAACTAGCGCATGGAAATATTCAGGTTCAACTAAAACAGAACGCATAATACAAACGTGTTGACTAACATTACCACAATTAAAATCAGCAGGAACTACAGCGCATCTTCCCAATGAACCACCAGTAATATTCAACAACAAGTCGTTAGCAAGTACCTCCGTACCTTTCATCTTCTGATGAACTTCTTCGGAAATATATTTGATATCATCATAAACAAGCCTGTCATTATATACATTTTGCGAGCGGAAAAAAGGGATCCCGTTCGCAGAATAGTTACTTCCCCTTGGCGTGCTACCGGAACCTATCTTTGAGCATATTTCTTCAATCGTTGTCCACACCCATGAATTCGGTATTTCAAACGGCACGTTCTCATAATGTGGCATATACCATTTTATATACGGCTTGTTTGCTCAGCCCCAATAAAGTTGCAACCTCCTTGAATGATAGATATTCTTTATCCTTGAAATAGGATATGGGTTGTTCACTGATTACCGTTTGGACTTTGGTTTCTATTTCTTGTATTCTCTTCTGCCGCACCGCTTCTTTATATGCAAGATTATTGCACCGATGAGAACAGAAGCGTGTCGTTAACTTTTGGGCATAGAATGTTGTGCCACACCATTCACATACCTTCTTGATTTTCATTTTACTTGTTGCCATATTCGTTACTTTTAGAGGTTTATTTCTCTTGTAATTTCTCCATTTTGTTCAACTATCGTAAATCATAGTCAACCATAGTAAACTTTCTCCACGACCTTTCCGACCTAAAATCGGAGAGTAACAAGCGAGCAACAAATACGGTACAAAAATGAGCTGAAAAAGCCCTATAAACGATAACCATCGCTTATAAGGCTAAAAAGAAAGGCGCTCAAAATGAACGCCTTAATAATCGTTGATGATAGATGCTAATTGTTGGTAACCACCACTTACTTTCCGATGCAGCATATTATGCTAATTGACTGTCAATACTTTATGGCTTAAAAGGTAGAAGGCTCAAAAATTTACTTGTTTTTTGCCGAAAATCGAAGATTTAACACTTTTAACCTTAGTTTATCTTCAAACGAAGGGGAAAAGAGAAAAATAGCTCTCTTTTGCTCCGAAACCTCCGGTTCGCAAAGATAAGGCATATCGGTGATTATTTCGCCGATTGAGGCTGCAAAATCGGAGATGGATTTACGGATTTGCAGGTTGCTTTTGTGTCTTGATGAGGGGCGAATCTTGCTTCGCTTTTGAGTTAGGATTTCGGATTCTTTTGCAGCCAAAAGAGAAAATCGGTAGATATGGTTCGGCTCGGCTTTGGCGAAGCCATTTCTTTTTCTCCCTCTGTTAGCTTTACTTTAATGAACGTATATATGAATACGGAGATAAAGTAAAGTTGCTTTCGATACAATCACCATCTTTGACCGAATCAATTTAACAAACTGTATACCATCAAAAATACAAAGTTATCTAGAACAAAAATAGAAAAATAATTGGCTGAATGAGATGTAATCACTATTTTCGTAGTTAGTCTCGAAAGAGATAAAATATCTGGTTGGCCAGTTTCACTTGAAGATATGAGTTTAGATACGAAATTACTGATAGCTAAAGATTATGAGGAAGTAATCTGTGACGAGGATATTTCGAGGGTGGGTAAGACACACCGAAATCCAGCGTTGACAAGACTGACTCTTCATGCATACGCAAGAAACATCTGTACTTAAAAAACATACATGCTTGCCGATGTCGCAGAGGAAATGAAAGGGCTATCTATGCCCACGTTTGATGATTATGGAGTGTATTGGAGAAATTTTTGTCATAGATGATATTGAAGCGTGGTCTTTGGCTATTCGCTCAAGGACTGTAATACGAACAGGAAAGAAATGTTGTTTCGTTGATTCTTCGATTAAGGCTTCGTGAACCAGATTCGCTAATTGCCCTCACAGGTGGAGAAATGGCATACACCCGCGAGGATGGAATGAAAATAATCCTAATAGATTGTTTGAGAGACTGATTACATTGTTATAAGTTAATAAAACATATATAGAAAATGGTCATAGAGATTCTTCAAGCAGGTACTGGTGATAGTATTTGGGTTAGTCACAATAAGAAGAATATTGTGATTGATGGTGGAAAATCTACAGCAGCTATTAGGGCCAAGTATAGCAAAATGCCACAGGATGAGATTATTGACCTGCTTGTGGTGACTCATATTGATTCTGACCACATAGCTGGTATCATAGCATTGGTTAAACACATGAAAGAAATTGGAGAGACACATAGGCTGAAACAAGTTTGGTTTAACTTTCCCAAGAAAGAAGAGACAGATGAATATTCTGTAGGCGAAGGAAATGAGTTAACGTCTCTTCTTCTTGAAATAGACGGATTGTCCTGGAATAATAATACTTCCGAGTTACTTGGTTCTACGATAGAGTTTGGCGACATAAAACTGCATGTATTAGCACCTGACCATGATGTTGCATATGAAAATAAGCCGAAAGAACCTGATGAGCTTGGAGTTCGTTCAGATGATTGGTATATTGATTTAAGGACCTTGATTGATAATGTTGATGATGACGATATAGATGAAGGAGGTACCAATAGTCAGTCAATTATAATTCTGGCTGAATGTGAAGGCAAGAAGTTATTGTTACCAGGTGACAGTACCCCTAAGAAACTATGTGATGCGCTTCAGTCTTATAATAAGACTAACGGTACACCTCTTGAATTGGATTTTATGAAACTTCCCCATCATGGGAGTACGCGAAATGTTACTAAAAACATCCTTAACGAGGTAACATGTTCAAACTTCATAATTTCGACAAAGAAGAATAATAAATATTATTTTCCAAATAAAGAGACTATTGCCAAGCTTATTCGCTACAGAGACAGTGCAGATAAGGCAATCAACGTGTATTTTAACTATCAAGAATCTCTTGATGTACTTGGAATAACAGCAGAAGAGTTGACAGAAAATAATATTAATCTCAACGTTTGCAATGAATTCAACTTTTGACATACGCAGTAATTGTGTTAAGATAAAGGCTGACATCAAAGGAAGAGGACTCCAGTTTCGAGGAAGTGGAGTCCTATACCCATTAGATGGAGATGACGAGTATGATTATATCTTTACAGCTCAGCATATTTTTAAAGATACTAGAAAAAAGAAGTTGAATGCTGTTCTTGATAAGATAGGAACAATCGAAATAGAAGTATTTGAGGATGGCCATTTTGTAACCTATAAAACCATTACAAAAGACACTATCTCGAATTCTTTACTTCCTATTAGTGAAGATTTTCTTATCATTAAGATTGACAAGAGCGAAAAGCATTTTACTCCCTTCTTGTTGGCGGATGACCTCATTGAAGAAAAATCCATGCAACTATATGGGGTTTCAGGTGAGGCACAAGATATAATTACCAGACTGGACTGTAAATGTGTAGATAGCAAAGTAGATTTGGTTAATATCACTTCGCATGTAGACAAGATGGACAGTTTACATGGAATGTCTGGTGGTGGTGTTTTTGCCCAGAATCAACCATTGATGTATGGTGTACTATGGAAATATGCTGCGACGGAAGGTGAGTTTCACAATGTAAAGATTACACAGGTATTAGAAGAAAAGATAAAATCACAGTTAACGCTACGAAGATGGAAATCACTTAATTTCATCAAAATAACACAGTGTAAACAAGCAATGGATGTTGTTTACGGTAGCTTGTTCCGTGATGTCAATGATTCAATACTGGTTAACCGTAATAATACGCGGTTCCCTCTAGAGGCAAGATTTGTAATGCCTGACTTTATTGATGAAGTACAAAGCTTATATTCTGATGATCAAGTGAAACCAGAAGAGAAGTTTGTTCTGGCTGATCCGACAAATCTCTATATAAAAAGTAGTGAGATTCAAGAATATAGTGAGCAATATCTTAAAGAATTCTATAGCCAACTGAATAAAACGAGCAATAGAGAAATCAGAATCCCTGCATCAACCATATTGAATCCCAGCAGGAATATATTACTCATTGTGGGAGGTCCCGGCTCAGGCAAGTCTTCTTTGCTAAAGTATCTTACCTTACAACTACTAAAAGGAAAAATGGATATCTATGACGGCTACTTACCTGTATGGATGCCATTTTCATATATGGCAAGGAATTGCGATAGTGATATAAAGAGCATAGTTCGGGATTGGCTTCAAGAAAGTAAGTTATGGGAGAAAAACAGCCATTATCTGGAATATGCATTTGAGCAGCAAAAGATACTATTAATAGCTGATGGAATAGATGAATGGGGTGATGAGCCCTTACAAGCAGATAGAATTATTCGTAAAGTGAAGGCGGAGACAGAAGCTGGTAATTTACTAGCCATTTTTTCAAGTAGGGAATATGGCATTGCGAATATCAATTCTCCCTTCAGTACAAGCGACACATATACAATCGCACCATTGTCTGCGCTACAGCAGGATGAGCTTGTGAAGAAATGCGTTGATCATTATAATGGTCTGGTTCGCGAAACAAAGAGGACAGCAGAGTTCCTATCTGCTAAGTTGAGGTCGCTACATGACGTTGATCGTATGAAAGAGAACCCTATGCTGCTAACCATCCTTATTGGGCAATATCTACAGGGTAACGAACTTCCTCACAACAATATTGCAGCCATGGACTGTATAATGGAGCAATTGTTTGTTAAGCATCAGCAGTCACGCAAGTACCAGGCTTACGACTATTCTGGGTCATTTGACTACACAAGTAACAAAATGATGCTTGGAGTTCTGTCAAAAGAAATGTTTGACTATTACAATGATGGCAGCATGGATAAGACCCAGGCAGAAATACTGCTTAACCAATATCTGAATAGTCAGACATCAGGGCAGGAACTGAATAATGCGCGTATTGTTGATGATTTATTCAGGCATGATACACATCAACTGGGCGTTATAGAGGAAAGAATAGGCTCTCGCATCTCCTTTATCAATAGGCAACTACAGGAATTTATGACTGCCAAATACCTTTCGGTAGATATAGAGAGGGCTAAAGCGTTTATTCGAGATAATGTTTCGAATACCGGGCTACACCAAGTTGTTCTCTTTCTTTTCGAAATGATGCCAGCATCAGCTTTTGTAGGTTTGTACAATATCTTAAAACCTATAAGAACAAACGATTATAGGGATTATTATTTGTATAAGTTGAAATTAGAGGTTCTGGTAAGATCTGTGAAAGCACCCAAATATTTCTTACTCGAAGAAATTGAAGAATACATACAAAGGATTGAGTGGGAATCTGATTATGACTTCAAACATGATTTACTGGAAATCCTGCTCGATGGTTTGTATAATACCTCATTACAGGCTCGTATTGAAGACTTTATTTCCAGATATATCCCTTCGGCTTCCGTATATCATGACATTAGGTTATCTGGTTTGGCACAAGTGGCTAACTTGACGGAAGAAGATCGCCAGTTTGTTGTTTTGACTGTTATAAATGGTGATGTGAGCAACAAAATACTCGCATCTAAGGTAATTAGGAATCATATCGCTGGAGATGAGAAGTTGCTGGAGATGGTTAATTCATATATAGTACCATCAACATTGCCAGAAGTGGTAGCCTTCTTCATTAGAAGTGTTATTGTAGATGGGATAGATATAGATCAGGAAAACGAGCTAATACGGAAAGTTGTGGCAGGTGACATCTTTACTCACTTTTATCAAATGGAGTTTTCTTTATTTAAAGGTGAGCCCGTTTTATCTGATGGAATCCTTGAATTAGTTTCAGAACTACCATTTTCAATTCGAGAGGAGGCTAACCGGTTATTGCAGCAATATTTCCTACAAGACGATGCTGTCATGCAAAAGGCTTTAAAGTCGGTTAGCGCACCCTACAGAGAACAAGGTAGTATTAGCAAGGATATAGCCTGGAAATATCTATTGACATGTTGGATAAATCATCCAAATGTTATCAAGGCCATCAGGGAGGAACTTAATAAGGAATATTCTTTTAATTTTGGGAATGGATATGAATTGTGGGCGATTATTCAAAGACAAGAACTATCTTCTGATTTGCTTCAAGTTATAACCGAATGGGCTGTCAATAGGGACAAAAATCATTTTATGTGGGGTGCTGAGTCCCTCATTGTAAATACCATTGTTAACGATTCTCGAATTAAAGCTAAACTTCTTGAAGCATTAGAGGGGATGAAAAGTTATCAGCATATTGTTGTCCATCCTCTCATCCAAAACTGGGGACAAGATGCTGATGTTATCGAAAAACTTCAGCGATGTCTGGATGAGATGCCGTTAAACCAATCTTCGTGGATAGCAGGATATGCATATGAAATATACCAAGGCAATGACGAACGTATTAAGGCATATCTAGATAAATGTATCGATAATGCGAACAAGGATATAATGAAAGACCGTGCAGTGTCTGTGTATATAGAACATTACAAGGAGGAATTTGCAGAAAGGTACATACCACGGATACTCAATGGCGAAATCTCGATGAGTGACCATATCCTCGGTTCAAAATGGGGCATACTGGAAGCCATTATACAGAATTATTCTGAGCGTCAGGATGTCAAAGAGTACCTTCTGACTAATTATTCTGACGACTATAGATTTGCTGGTCAGATTATAGTAAAATATCATGGTTCTGAGTTAGCCTCTCGAATGCTTAAGAAGTGGTATCACATGGATACGCGTTTAAGACTCATGATGATACATAAGATTTCCAACCTGTCGAGTATGGACGAGCATTTAGAGGGAATGTTACACCTATTCAAACAGGAAGGGAATGCCTATGTCCTTTGTGATATGGTCTTATGTCTAGTTGTTCATTTGAAAAGGACGGGGAGGGATACAGACGTATTCAAAGTTACCGAGGAGGTGTTCGATACGGCTCAGGTGACAACAGAATACACATACAAAATGCGATTCTGTATATATCTAATGTATCATAAGCTTGATGAATATGTGCAGTTAAACTTGAGTTCTGGTGGTAAAGAGTATGAATTTTCCCAGATGCACATTTTCTACAATGATAGTCCATATATTGAGAAAACAATCGTTGATGAGGCTGATTATTTACTTGCCGATGATATGGCTAATTTAAAGAAAATTGTTAAGGAAGACAAGTGTATCTATTCCTATGTTGTTTTCTTCTCAAAATATATTAACACAACATCAGACGCGGCTCGAATCATTGTAAAGTATCTTAATGAAAATAGAGATAATATTGACGATGCAAATATTCTGCTGTTCTTAATGAAAGTGGGAAACCAGAAACAGTTATTGAAAGAATTGGTTATAGCCAATATAGATAATACGAATAGCGAAATGTCTGCGACATTGGCTCAAATCATTGTCACTGAATTTGATAAAGATGAAGATATAAAACAGCTTCTGAAGCTGGAAGAGTGGAAATGGCATGATGATTCCTTTAATAGAATATCAATTAATTGTTCACTCAACACTAACGTGGAAAATTTGAAAGAGATTTATAGCGAGTTAAAAGAGAACAAGTATGAATTGACTAATTGTTATGCCTCATACAACTTCATATTCTCAATGATGGATGATAACAAAGTTGTGGAGAACCTGAAATACTACTTGACCAAACTTCAAGAGACTTTTGTCTATCGAATGATTGTTACCCCCTTGACCATGAGGTTGAAACGAGATAAAGCAACGGCTGATAAACTATATGAAGAACTATTACAGACTGAAGATCCAAGAATCAGAGTGGGCTTCTATTCAGTTCTTTCATCAGCAGGTGTAAAATCGGTAGAACTAAGGGGTTGGAGAGAACATCAATATCAGCATCTTGATGAATATGGACATGATATTGTGTTGAATAGAGATAGGAAGTTGATTGTGATTGTACAATGACAATGACTTAAGATTAGGTATATAAAATATTTTCTTTGTATGATAGCACAAACTCAATTGAAAAAGCCAAGTAACTGGCAAGACTTTGAAAAACTCTGCAAATTATTGTGGGGTGAAATATGGACTTGTGAAGATACAATAAAACGACATGGTTGTCAAGGGCGAAATCAGCATGGTGTTGGTGTATTTTCATATGTTGAAAAATATGGCGGATATTGTGATATTCAATGCAAAGGTAAGGATGACTATGCGAATGCTCAGTTAACAGAAGGTGAGATTGATACAGAAATAGAAAAGGCACTAGGCTTCGAGCCCGAATTAAAGTTGTTGATTTTTGCAACTACTGCGAATAAAGATGCCTATGCTGTATTATAGTGGTTGATTATAATGGTTTATTATCAGTGTTTTATGACTTAAGATATACTGCTCAAAAATCGAAGATTTAACACTTTTCTTCGTTGCCTATCTCAAAACAGAGGGAAAATGGGGAAAATCGTTCTCTTTTGCCCCGAAATCTCCGCTTCGCAAAGATAAGGCATCTCGGGGATAATTTCGCCGATTACATCTGCAAAATGGAAGGCTGGTTTACGGATTTTCGGGTTGCCTTTTGTGGCTTGGCAAGGGGCGAGTCTTGCTTTGCTTTTGAGGTAGGAGTTGGGATTGTTTTGCAGCCCCCAAAAGAAAGTCGGTAGATATGATTCAGTCTGGCTTTGGCGAAGCCATCTCTTTTTCTCCCTCTGTTAGGTTTACTTTAATGCACGTATATATGAATACGGAGATAAAGTAAAGTTGGTTTCGGTGATTTATACTGTGATTCGCTTGAAAAAATGTCGTGTAATGGGGATGATTCGTTGGAAAAAGTGTAACGAATTCGGTTTATTCGCTTGAAAAAGTGTAGAACTACTGTATTATACTTGCATTCAACAGAAAAACATTAAGCCACAATATATCATATAATATATGAACACGTGCTTTTTTGTTCACTATATGATATATTGAGGCTTTAAAGTGTATTACCGGCGAACCTATGCCTTTCACAAGACAAGGCACTTGTCCGGAGCAAAACCATTGGCGATATGTTCATTTTGGAAAACATATCCCATCTGATTGCAAACGACCTTTGTTCCGTTTATCTCAGCATCAATGTTGGTATGTGAATGCCCATAAACCCATGCGTCAATGCGACTGTCGGCAATAAGCCCACTCAGTTCAGTTGCAAATGCACTATTCAGCACTGAACCTTTATGGTGAGGGGCGACGACCTCCAATGTGGGAAGATGATGTGTTACTACCACAATGTGCTTTGCGGTGCTTTCAGTTAGACTATGCTTGATGAAATCCAAGCAGAATTCATGCATCTGATTAAACTCCTCAGTTTGGAGTAATTTGCCATTATACATTATTTGCCGAAAGTCGTTCATGCCTTTCCATATAAAATACTCGTCAGAAGGAGAAATCTGAGACCACAAAGTGCTCATGATAAAATCAGTATCATCAATCTTTACTACTTGATTCTGGTAATATCCTACATTCTTCTTGAACATCCAATTCCATTGCAGTCCCTTATCCATCACATCACAATAATTGTAATACTCATGGTTTCCGGGCACAAGGAGCACTTGCCGATAATTTACAGATGCCCATTTCCAAAAATTACTCAAAGGTGCAACCTTGTTTTTCAAATAGAATATATCTCCGGCAAGAACCA
>ENA-OWRC01002876-OWRC01002876.1-human-gut-metagenome-genome-assembly--contig:-NODE-2876-length-12269-cov-24.733830_pt1 | contig 12269 bp, 9 predicted proteins | sample MGYA00248268_ERZ651895 | MGnify/ENA primary metagenome ERZ651895 (study PRJEB26924, sample SAMEA4378242) | human gut metagenome | biome: human gut; feature: human-associated habitat; material: faeces...
CTTCATTCATAGATGATGATTGGAACAGCCGGTTCGTGAGAATCGGCTGTTTTTTGTTGGGTTTGTTTGCATATCAACAGCGGTAATGTTACTTTTGCAAGAAAGAACCCATTTAGTCAATGAAGTATGAAACAAGGTAAGAAATACATTTCTCCGGGAGCATGGTTCTCTATGGTTTATCCGGCAGACTGGAATGAATTTGAAGACGGGGAAGGCTCTTTCCTGTTTTATAATCCTAACGAGTGGACCGGTAATTTCCGTATATCGGCTTATAAGGGAGATACTGCATACGGCAGGGAATCTGTTAAGCAGGAACTCAAAGAGAATACTTCGGCCACACTTGTGAAAATAGGTCGTCTGGATTGTGCGTACAGTAAGGAGATGTTTGAGGAAGAAGGAACATACTACACTTCCCATCTCTGGATAGCTGGGATAGACGATGTTGCTTTTGAATGCTCGTTTACGGTGCGTAAGGGAGAGCCGGTGGCAGAGGCCGAAAGCATCATAGCTTCATTGGAAGTCCGTCGGGCCGGCCAAAAATATCCGGCAGAGATAATTCCGGTGCGCCTATCGGAAATTTACCGGATAAACGAAGCATACGAGTGGGTATGTACCACTGTAAAAGAGCAGTTGAAGAAAGACTTCCAGGGACAGGAAGAAGATATAGCCAATATGCAGCAGGTCATAGACAGCGGCAGCATAGGCGCCAAGAAAAAAGAGGTATGGTTGTCGCTGGGTATTACGCTTTGTGTGATTTTGGCTAATGAAGTAGACGGTTTGGAATGGCGTACGCTCATCGACGGCAATCGTGAAGCCCCTGTTCTGACGAGTGTTGCGGGCAATACCGTGATAGACCCGATGAAATTGGTATGGAGCAAAGTCAAAGCCGGAGAGCCCTGCAATCTTGCAGAGGTTTACCGGAATTTACTTTCATGACAAGCCATTGCCCGATTCATATTGCCGTCTGCATGGCAATTTCTCAATTTTAATTCTCAACTCTCAATTTAATAAGTTTTGGCAGCAGTAAATTCAATCCTTCAAGTGGAAAACCTGACTAAGTCGTTTGGCGACCTGGTACTATTCGAGAATATATCCTTTGGTTTGTCCGAAGGGCAACGGGTGGGGCTTATTGCCAAGAATGGCAGCGGCAAGTCCACACTGCTTAATATCTTTTCCGGAAAAGAAGGCTATGACGGCGGTACAATCTCTTTCAGACGTGATATACGTGTCGGCTATCTGGAACAAGACCCTCAATATCCGGAAGAGCTGACTGTGTTGGAAGCATGTTTTCATCATGGCAACAGTACCGTAGAGCTGATAAAGGAGTATGAACGTTGCATGGAGACGGAAGGGCATCCCGGTTTGGATGAAATTCTGGTGCGCATGGACCATGAGAAGGCCTGGGAGTATGAGCAGAAAGCCAAACAAATTCTTTCCCAACTCAAAATCCGCGATTTCAATCAGCAGGTGAAGTCTCTGTCCGGCGGACAATTGAAACGTGTGGCGCTTGCCAATACGCTTATCACCGAACCCGATCTCCTTATATTGGATGAGCCTACCAACCACCTCGACCTTGATATGACCGAATGGCTGGAAGATTATCTGCGCCGTACCAACCTCACTCTGCTGATGGTGACGCACGACCGCTACTTCCTCGACCGCGTCTGCTCGGAGATAATCGAGATAGACAATCGCCGTATATACCAGTACAAGGGCAATTACAGCTATTATCTGGAAAAACGCGAAGAGCGCATCGAAGCCAAGACCGTAGAGATAGAACGCGCCAATAACCTGTATCGTACGGAGCTTGAATGGATGCGGCGTATGCCGCAAGCCAGAGGGCATAAGGCACGTTACCGGGAAGATGCTTTTTATGAATTGGAGAAGGTAGCCAAGCAACGTTTCAATAACGATAATGTAAAGCTGGATGTAAAGGCATCCTATATTGGCAACAAGATATTCGAGGCAGACCACCTCTATAAGTCCTTTGGCGACTTGAAGATACTGGATGATTTCTCCTACATCTTCGCCCGCTATGAGAAGCTGGGCATCGTGGGGAATAACGGTACGGGAAAATCCACCTTCATCAAGATACTGATGGGACAGGAGTTGGCGGATAGTGGTACGCTGGACATCGGCGAAACCGTCCGTTTCGGCTATTATTCGCAGGAGGGTTTGCAGTTTGACGAGCAGATGAAAGTCATCGATGTGGTGCAGGACATTGCGGAAGTGATAGAGCTGGGTAACGACAAGCGTCTGACGGCATCGCAGTTTTTGCAACATTTCCTCTTTACGCCTGAAACGCAGCACAGCTATGTCTATAAGCTGAGCGGTGGCGAGCGCCGCCGTCTCTATCTGTGTACGGTGCTGATGCGCAATCCTAATTTCCTGGTTCTGGACGAGCCTACCAACGACCTGGACATCGTTACGCTGAACGTATTGGAAGAGTACTTGCAGAACTTCAAGGGATGTGTGATTGTGGTGAGCCACGATCGCTACTTCATGGATAAGGTGGTGGACCACTTGCTGGTGTTTAACGGGCAGGGAGACATCCGCGATTTCCCCGGCAACTATACGCAGTATCGCGATTGGAAAGATGTGAAAGCCGCCCAAGAGAAGGAAAAGGAAAAAGAAGCGGCTAAAACTCAGGAAGAAAAGACTGCGAAAGTGCGTCTGAATGAAAAGCGCCGTATGTCTTTCAAGGAGAAGCGCGAATTTGAACAACTCGAACAGGAGATTGCGGCATTGGAAGCCGAAAAGCAATCCATTGAAGAGGCGTTGTGCAGCGGTGCGCTATCCGTAGAGGAATTGACGGAGAAGTCAAAACGCTTGCCGGAACTGACGGACTTGATTGATGAAAAGACCATGCGCTGGCTGGAACTGAGCGAGATAGAGTCGAACTGAGAACTAGCTCCGGTTTTTATCGGCAGACTGATGAGGCGCCGGAATTAAGAATCTAACTAAAATATACGAGAATGAGCAGAAGCAAGAATCTGACGAACTATCATAGTCACAGCCTGTATTGTGACGGACGTGCCAGCATGGAAGATTTCGTGCGGTTTGCCTTGAGCGAGGGATTTACTTCGTATGGCTTTTCATCCCATGCCCCGTTGCCTTTTTCTACGGCATGGACTATGGAGTGGGACCGTATGAACGACTATCAGGCCGAATTTCATCGGATAAAGGAAAAGTATGCCGGAAAGATAGAACTTTATCTCGGCTTGGAAATAGATTATTTAAATGAAGAGAGCAATCCGTCTGCTGCCCGTTTTCGTGAACTGCCGCTGGATTATCGCATCGGTTCCGTGCACATGCTGTATAATGAACGGGGCGAAGTGGTGGATGTGGATGTTCCGGCCGATGTTTTCAGGCAGATAGTAGATAAGCAGTTTGGCGGCGACTTGGAGCAGGTGGTGCGCTTGTACTACGGACGGTTGAGGCGTATGCTGGAGTTGGGCGGGTTCGATGTAGTGGGACATGCGGACAAGATGCACTATAATGCTGCTTGCTATCGTCCCGGTCTGCTCGACGAGGTTTGGTATGATACGCTCGTGAAAGAGTATTTTGAAGACATTGCCGCACGAGGCTATCAGGTGGAAATCAATACCAAGTCTTACCATGATTTGGGCACTTTCTATCCCAACGGACGTTATTTCCCGTTATTGCGTGGTTTGGGTATCCGCGTTCAGGTCAATAGCGACTCTCACTATCCGGAGCGGATTAACAGCGGTCGCCCGGAAGCATTGCGGGCATTAAAGCAGGCAGGGTATGAAACTGTGATGGAGATGTACAACGGGGTATGGCAGGAGATGCCGATAGTATTATAAGAATCCTGTAAAACAGAAACCCGGTAGTTTGTTCCTCAAAAATTGTATTAAGACGTGCACCTGATGCTCTTTTTAGGCACAGATTTCACGGATTTCCCGTGCCTAAAAAAAGCACACAGTGAGCATTCTCTATTTGGGCATATTCTCTTTACTTGTATATGCTGTTATTTCTTCAACAGGAACTCATCGATAGCCTTTTTGTAGGTTGCCTTATCGGCAGCTCCGCGGAATAACTGGGGTTCGCCCTGCATCGGAATAAAGACAAACAGAGGAATACTGGTGGCGTTGAACAAGGCTGCCAGTTCTTTCTCCTTATCCACATTGACTTTGTATATTACGATTTTCCCGGCATATTCTTTCGCCAGTTCCTTCATAATAGGCGCTGTCATCCGGCAAGGTCCGCACCAGTCGGCATATAAGTCGATGATGGCGGGTTTGTCGCCTTTATATTTCCACTCTTTGGACTTCTCGTAATCGAATATATCCTTGATGAACATGGCTTTGTTCATTACGATTACGCTACCCTCCTGGGCAGTCTTTTGCGTTTCAGCTTGTTTCTGTTCGGCTCCACCGGTGCAAGCATAAGTCAGCATGCTTGAGAAGATGAGAACCGCCATGGTTATGATTTTCTTCATGTTTCTTAATTATGAGTTTTGTTCGATAATGGCTTTAAGTTCCTTACCGCTGATTACCCCCGAATGACGCCACAAAGCTTCACCCTTTCTGAACAGGATAAAGGTAGGAACCATCTGTATACGATAGCTTGCAGCCAATTCTTCATGCTGGTCTACATCGATTTTTGCAATACGCGCTCTGTCGCCGATTTCGCCTTTCAATGCTTCCAGCATGGGGTGCATGGCTTTACAAGGTCCGCACCAGGTAGCAAAAAAGTCTACTAAAACAGGTTTTTCCGATTGTATTAATTCTTCAAATTTCTCCATAATCTTTGTCTTATATATAGTTTATGAATATATAACGGATAAACGAAGAAATTGTTCGCCGTCAATTGTAAATTAGTAATAACTAATTACTTTTTGTCATGTCCGGTTCCGCTTCGCTAATCGTCAGCTCCTTGATGATGTGCGAAGCACCGGCATACTTGTCTATGATAAACAACGTATAGCGGATATCCACACAGGCGGCACGTTGCGAAGATGGACGGAAAGCGATGTCACCCGTCAGACCCTCGTAGTTGCGGTCGAAAGCCGTACCTATCAGTTCGCCTTTGGCATTGAACACCGGGCTGCCGGAGTTTCCGCCCGTATTGTCCGTGTTCACGATGAAGCATACGGGCATCTCGCCGTCGGGCATGGCATATCGTCCGAAATCTTTTGTCTGGTACAATTGCTTCAGTTTGGCAGGCACCACAAACTCCCAATTGTCGGGGTCTTCCTTTTCCATTGCCCCCTTCAGGGTGGTGTAATACCCGTATTTCACGCCGTCGGCAGGTTTATACGGCAATACGCGTCCATAGGTCAGGCGCAGGGTGGAGTTGGCATCGGGATATATAGGTGTGCCGGCTTCCCGCTTCATGTCCATCATGCCTTTTACCCATACCTTGTGAGCGGCATTATAGTTGCGGTTGGCATCCATCATGGCAATGGTAGTTTGCAACAGACCGTCGGTGATGGAGTATTTGAGCAGTGTCATCCAGTCGTTGCCAATCTTATACAAGCTGGGTTTGCGGATGAACTTGGCGAAATTCTCCTTGCGGCCGAAGATGGAATATTCGAAGCAGGCATCGATAAAGGCATCGCTGTCTCCCTTGAAACGCTTGTCGATAACTTTGAAAATACCGATGCGCTGTTCGGCAGGAATGTATTTCATGTAGGTTTGCAGCATCTTCTTCCCTACAATTCGCTCCACTTCGGGGAAGGGGACGGACGCAAAATACTTGTCGGCGGCAACTTGCAGACTGTCGGCGGCGGTTTTTATCCGGGTTTTATCCTTGCTTTTCAGGGCAGAAACCAGGGCGGCGGTACTCGGAATCCGCATGAAGTCGAGTCCCGTAACCAATGCTTCCTGAATGGCCTGCTGATGATAGAGAGCATTGCGGCGATGCTTCACGATGCCGCGTATTTGGTCGAAAGCCTTTTGATAAGAACTGTCGTTCAGGGCACGGCCGCGTGCAAGGAGCTGTTCCTGCTGTGCGCGTTTCGTATCTAGTATTTTCAGGCGGACAAGCCCTTCGTTCATGCCGATGGCATTCTTCCAGTAATTAGCGGATGAGGCGTATTTACTTGCATAGTGGATGCGCACGGCATCGTCTTTCAGCATTTGCTCCATGAGGGCTTTCTGGCGGACGTCGCGCACGTGGTGGCGCATGAAGTTGGTGGTTTGCATACGTTCTTCCACTTCGTCGGAAATCATGTAGCGCCAGTTGCGTCCGGGAAATCCCATGACAAACGTGAAGTCGCCTTCACGATAGCCGGCGAGGCTGATGGTGAGGTGCTTCTTTACCTGCAAGGGCACATTGTCGGGGTTGTAAGCGGAGGGTTGGCCGTCCTTGCCGGCGTAGATGCGGAATAAGGAGAAGTCGCCCGTGTGGCGCGGCCACATCCAGTTGTCCGTATCGGCTCCGAACTTGCCGATGGAAGAGGGAGGAGCACCTACCATGCGGATATCGCTGTAGGTTGTCTTTAGGAACAAGTAATATTTGTTTCCGCCGTAGAATGCTTTCAGTTCTGCTTTATGGCCGGATGTCAGCGTGATGCCTTGCGCGGACAGGAAACGGTCGGCTATCATGGCAAGGTATTTGGGCGAGAGGTAATTTGTGCCGTTCGGGTCAGAGTCTATCTGTAACTGGTCGTTTACGTAGTCCGTCACGTCCATTATCTCATCGATGTAGGTCACAGTAAGTCCCTTGCAGGGCAGTTCCTCGCTGCGGGACATTGTCCAAAAACCATCGGTCAGGTAATCGTGCTCCACGCTGCTATGTTGCTGGATGGCTCCATAGCCGCAGTGATGATTGGTCAGTACCAGCCCTTCTGCCGAGATAACCTCACCCGTGCAACCGCCGCCGAAATGCACTACCGCATCTTTCAGGGCTATGCTGTTGGGGTTGTATATCTGTTCGGCAGGGATAAGCAGGCCGAGCTCTGTCATGGCAACCTCGTTCTGCTGTTTGAGGTCGGTAAGCATCCACATTCCTTCGTCGGCGTGTGCCGAAAGGATGCCGGATGTAAGGAATAATGATAATATGATTCGTCTCATGTAACTATGCGTTAGAAGGTGTTCTGAGAGAGGGGAAATTCAATATACGACTAAATAGGATTCAGTATACGAGTGAATGGCATTCAGTATACGACCGAATGCCATTCACTTTCATACCCTTTTGGGGATGGGTTCCCATTACTCAATGATGTTCATTTCTTTTATCAGATGTCCGCAGTCTCCTAGTTTTTCCAGAATGAAGAGTACATAGCGGATGTCCAGTGCGATGCAACGTTGCAGGTTGTTGTCGAAGTTGATGTCACCACTCAAGGATTCCCAGTTGCCGTCGAATGCACAGCCGATAAGCTGTCCTTCACCGTTGATGACGGGACTGCCGGAGTTACCGCCGGTGATGTCGTTGGTAGTCAGGAAGCAAACGGGCATTGTGCCGTCGGCCATGGCATAGCGTCCGAAGTCTTTATTGAGGATAAGCTCCTTCAGTTTGGCGGGCACTACGAATTCGCGGTCTTCGGGGTTTTCTTTTTCAAGAATGCCGTCCGTGGTGGTGTAGTAATTGTAGTGTATGGCATCGCGCGGGCTGTATGCTTTCACATTGCCGTAGGTCAGACGGAGCGTGAAGTTGGCGTCCGGATAAGAGGGTACGGGCAGTTTCATCTCGCCCAGTCCGCGGATGTATGCTTTATGCAGCAACTCAAGACCGTTGCTCAGTGCCTTTTCTTCTATGGAAACGGCTTTCAGCTTTTCTATCTTCGAGCGGGAGTAAGCTGTGGCAGGGTCTTTTTCGATAGCCTTTACCGTAGGTTTCTTCATGAACTTGTCGAAGTTGGTGCGGTTGGCAAGGATGGAGTTGTCGTACATATCATCTACGAAAGCATTGTAGTCGCCTTTGTACTTGCTTTGGATGGTCTGGTAGAAAACGGGCAACTGTTCAGGTTGCAGTTTTTGGGCGAGAGCGGGCAGGATGGCTTTGGCTACGGCACGGTCTACTTCGTGGTCGTAGTCTTTGTTGTGGATGTCGTTGAACACCTCTTCCAACTGTGCTTTGGAAGCAGCAAGCAAAGAGTCGTTTTTCTCTTTCAGCGCCGTCTTTATCTTATGCATAATCATGTACGGGCTTCCGAATTCGATAGCGCCGCTCAAGGCTTCGTACAAGTAGTTGAACTGACGGGTAACCGGCATTCTCTTGGCAATGATTTCGTCGATTCTCTCTACTACACCCTCGTATTCGGTTTTACCTTTGGCAAATTCGGCAAAGTTCTTTTCCTGTTTCGCTTTTGTGCCCAGCACATCGTTGTCGATGATTGCCTTGTTCATACCGATGGAGTTTTTCCAGTAGTTGCTGCTTCCGGCAAATTTGCTGGCATACTGGATGCGGGTTTTGTCGCTGGCATCCATGTACTTGCGCAGTACATCGAGGCGGACACCGCGCATGTCAATCATGGCCTGGTTGTCTGCTTCCATGCGTTCTTTCACTTCCGACCGGGTGAGGTAACGGCTGGTGCTGCCGGGGAATCCCATAATCATGGCATAGTCGTTTTCTTTCAGTCCTTTGATGGAAATGGACAGGAATTTCGGAGTCTTCAAAGGTACGTTGCTTGCATTGTATTCGGCCGGTTCTCCGTTGGCATCGGCATAGATGCGGAACATGGAGAAGTCGCCCGTGTGGCGCGGCCACATCCAGTTGTCGGTTTCACCGCCGAACTTACCTACCGAGGAAGGGGGAGCGGCTACCATGCGTACGTCACTGTACACTTTGTAATAGAACAGGTAGAATTTATTTCCCGCATAGAAAGGAAGTGCTCTTACCTCGATGCCCGGTTTGCCTTTCAAATCACTCTTTTCCAGTTCTTCTTTGGCAAGTTTGCCGAGGAACGGGGCGGTCAGTGCATCGACTTCCGTCACTTCTCCAGCTTTGACTTTCGCGTTTACGAGGTCGGTGATGTCTACAATGCGGTGTACGAAACGGAATTTCAATCCCGGAGTAGGCAACTCTTCATTGCGGCTTTTTGCCCAGAAACCGTCTGTCAGGTAATCGTGTTCCACTGAGCTGTGCTGTTGGATAGCACCGTAGCCGCAGTGGTGATTGGTGAGAATCAGTCCTTCGGGTGAGATGATTTCGCCCGTACAACCACCGCCAAAGATGCCGACGGCATCCTTCAGCGATACTCCGTTCGGGTTGTATAAATCATCGGCTGCAAGTTTCAGTCCTTGTTTCTTCATCATGTCGATAGAGTTCTGCTGCTTCATCAGTTGCAGTAACCACATTCCTTCGTCTGCACGTGCCGAGCAGACTGTCAGTACGGCGACCGCCGCAATCAAATACTTCGTTACTTTCATCTTTTTTGTTGTTAATTTACTATATGATTTTTAATTGAATCTTCCTTCCCGGATAGCGTCCATGATGTTGGCAGGCGGATGCTGGTTCATCAGCTCCTGCTTCATGAAATCCATGTAAGGAGCCACATGCTTGAAGAATTTCCGGTAGCCGGCGCACAGGTAGTTCAGTCCGGGTTCGCCGTCGGCAGTATGTGCAAAGCGGTTTTTAGGACATTCACCGTTGCAGGCAAACAGCCATTCGCACTCCCTGCACTGGGTGGGGAGAGACTTTTGCTTCATCTGTCCGAAGGCTTGCTGACGTTCGCTGTACATCATTTCCACTAGTGTTTTCTGATAGATGTTTCCTAGCTTGTATTCCGGAAATACAAAGTGGTCGCAGGCATATACATCACCGTTGAATTCCATTACACCGGCATGTCCGCAGGTCTTTGCCATGGAACATACGCCCGGCTGTTCGCCCACCCAGTTGGCAAGGGTGGAGTCGAAGAGCTGGATATAGTAAGTACCTACATCCTGTTTCACCCATTCATCGAACAGGGTACAGAGGAAGTTTCCCCATTGTTCCGGGCTAACGGAGAAGTCCGCCAGTTCCGTAGCTTTTTCCTTATCGGTCAGTGAGGCCAGATGGCGTCCGTCTTGGTGCGGCATGATGCGTTCTACGATAGGAGCGAACTGGATATAATGAGAACCGATTTCTTTGAAGAATTTATAGAATTCAAGGGGATAGTCGGCATTGAAGTCATTTACTACCGCCATCGCGTTCCATTCTACTCCGTGCTTTTTCAACAGGTTGATGCCTTGCATCACTTTGACAAAGGATGGTCTTCCAAGCCTGTTTTTACGGTATTCGTCATGAAACTCCTGCGGCCCGTCGATAGATACGCCCACCAACCAATTGTTCTCTTTGAAGAACTCGCACCATTCGTCGGTGAGCAGTGTGCCGTTGGTTTGTATGCAGTTGTCAATCGTCCGTCCGTTGGCGTATTTCTTTTGCAGTTCCATCGCTTTTTTGTAGAAGGCCAGCGGGCGCATCAGGGTTTCTCCGCCGTGCCAGGTGAACAATACCTGAGGCATTGTTTGTGAATTGATATATTCTTCAATGAACTTCTCCAGCAGTTCATCGCTCATCACGTGTTTTGGATTGTTTACATACAGTTTGGACTTCTCCAGATAATAACAATAATCGCATGCCAGGTTGCATACAGCCCCTACGGGCTTGAGCATTACATAAAGAGGTTTGGCAAAAGGAGCATAGGTTGACATGTATATTTCTCCGTTTTTTATATTTATGATTGTGCAAAAATACGTAAACCAAATGAAAATTCCTTTCTTTCTATCCCGTTTATAAGGAATATTAATACCTTTGCCACGTATAATTCATAAATCGTTTCCTGCATGATTAGAATGAGTGTAAATCGTATTTTGCCTCTTTTGCTTTTACTCGTGTTTTTCACTTCTTGTGCCCGAAAATACAAGGTGGAAGGCAGTTCTTCAGTGACAAGCCTTGATGGAAAAATGTTGTTTCTTAAAACTCTTCAGAACGGGCAGTGGGTAGCTGTCGATTCTGCGGAAGTTATTCATGGACTTTTCTCAATGAAAGGTCCTGTAGACTCTGTGATGATGGTAACTCTCTATATGGACGATGAAGGGATTATGCCGCTTGTACTGGAAGACGGTAAGATAGAAGTCTCTATTTCAAATACGCAATTGGCAGCTAAAGGGACATTGCTCAATGATCGGCTGTATGAGTTTATAGAAAAACGGAATGCACTGGAACTGCAGATAGAGGAGCTCGACCGCAAAGAGGCGCGTATGGTGCTGGACGGAGCCAATTTGGAAGATGTCCATAAGGAGCTGGCGAAAGAAGGGGAAACTCTTGTTGAAGAAATGAATAATTATGTGAAGCAGTTCATCATTGACAACAATGAAAATGTTTTGGGTCCAAGCGTGTTTATGATGATGTGCAGCACATTACCGTATCCTGTCATGACTCCGCAGATAGAGGATATTATGCGAACCGCTCCATTGGCATTCAAGCAGAATCAGTTGATAAAGGAATTCCTTTCAAAAGCGAAGGAAAACATGCAGTTGATTGAGGAACACCAGCGCGTCAGGCAAAATGCTTCAACTGATACTTCCGCCAATAAACCGTAGGCAGTGCGGATGAAAGACTTCAACGGTCTTGATCTTCGTTTTTAACCATTCCTTTAAACTTCTTCGGAAGGCTGCTTTCTACTGCTGTATAGGCTTCCGCCATAGTTGCCTTGATGTTCTCCACTCCTTGTCCCTTAGGGGCAATCGGTTCATGAATCGTCAGTATCATGCGGTGGCGGTGTATCCACTTGCCCGTGCGGGGAAGTATCTCAAACGAACCGTCGATGGTAACGGGCACTACCGCCAGCTGCAGTTCATCTGCCAATTGGAAGGCTCCTCTCTTGAAGTATCCCATGTGACCGGTGAATGTGCGTGCTCCTTCGGGGAATACTACCAATGATACTCCATCCTTTAAGGAAGCCTCTGCCTGGCGCATGGTGGCCAGTACTTTTTTAGGACTGGAACGGTCTACGAAGATATGTCCCGCGCTTTCGCATGCTTTGCCTACGAACGGAATCTTTCGCAGGCTTTTCTTCATCATCCATTTGAAGTTTCTGCCCAAGAAGCCGTAAATCAGGAAAATATCGAAAGAACCCTGATGGTTTGGGACAAACACATAAGAAGTACGTTTGTGAAGTTTCTCGCGTCCGTTTATCTTTACCGGAATGAGCAGCAGGTAGCAAATCAGTTGTGACCATATTTTACCCGGATAATATCCCCAGAAATGAGCGCCCCCCAGTAACGAACCGATAATTGTGACCAATGCGGTAAGGACAGTCAGGACCAATAAAACAGGCAGTGCAAAGCAAATCTGGTAAATATTGTAGAGTATCTTCA
>ENA-OWRC01002883-OWRC01002883.1-human-gut-metagenome-genome-assembly--contig:-NODE-2883-length-12241-cov-3.279747_pt1 | contig 12241 bp, 8 predicted proteins | sample MGYA00248268_ERZ651895 | MGnify/ENA primary metagenome ERZ651895 (study PRJEB26924, sample SAMEA4378242) | human gut metagenome | biome: human gut; feature: human-associated habitat; material: faeces...
GGTGAACGGCATACACATATACTTCACGCATGGTACACTTTGACTTAATAAAGTGTATTTACGTGCTTAAATGCCTTTTTAACCGAAAAATCAATTGGAACTAATCTTTCTTAAACCACCCTCGATTTGCATATTTCACGCAAAGGTATGAATAGAATTCGCAATTCTTGCTACGTCTCAACCATTTTGATTTTTATTCAGAAAAAAGTTCGTCCTATTCATTTTTGGCAAACAGGCTACCGTTTACCAGACGTTGGATACCGTTCACCGGAAGCTCAGTATAAGGCCCATCGAATACACCGTCTGCTTTGCGCCTCCATTTGTAACAAGTTGATTTTTTCGGCGGTAAAGACAAACAGACCCGCCCCCAAGGGAGCGGGTCTGCATTCGGTATATCTAGGGCCCAGAAAGGTTTAGGCCCTCGAAAGCCTCAAGGGGCTAGCGATCGAACTCGGCCAGCGCCTCGCCCAGAAGCCTCAGGCCCTCGCGGAGAACGCCTTCGCTCGCGCAGTAGCCCAGACGCGCGCCGCAGGGAAGCTCAAAGCGGCTGCCGGGAACCAGCAGCACTCCCCTCTCGGCCAGCAGGCGCTTGCAGAACTCCTCATCGTTCTCGGGAATATCCAGCTGGATAAACGAGGTGGATACGCCCTGCGGCGCCGTCCAAGAGACGCGGCTCTGCGCATCGATCCATGCCTGAGCGATATCACGGTTGCCAAACACGATCTTACGGTTGCGCTCAAGGATCTTATCCTTGTGCTCGAGCACGTAGGTCGCCAGGGCGTCGTTGAACACGCCGCCGCAGATCATGGTGTAGTCACGATAGGTGCGGATGCGGTTGGACACCTCTTCGTCGGCCACGACCCAGCCCACGCGAGCCGCGGGCGTCGAATAGGTCTTGGACACCGAGTTGGTGACAATGGCCTTCTCGTACACGTCGGCCATCGACATAAAGGACTCGGTGTTCTCGAGCGGCAGATACACCTCGTCGCACAGCACGTAGGCGCCCACCGAACGGGCAATCTCGGCAATCTGCCCGAGCGTATCGGCATCGAGCACCGTACCGATGGGGTTCGATGCGTTATTAATGCAGATGAGCTTGGTGTTGGGGCGCACCGAGCGCTTGAGCTGTTCGATATCGGGCTTCCAGCCGAGCTCCTCGCGGAGCTCCCAATACTCGACCTCGGCACCGAGCGTACGCGGAATCTCGTAGAGCGGCGCATAGGTAGGCCACTCGGCAATCACGTGATCGCCGGGCTCCACAACGGCCATGATGGCGTTGAGGTTGGCGCCCGTGCAGCCATTGGTCTGCAGAATGTGATCGGGATTGACATCGCGACGATACAGCTTGGCGACCTCGGCCTTAAATTCCGGCGATCCCTCGATCCAGCCGTAGTTCATCTTCTCGCGATCCAGGCGCTCGTAGAACGTGGCGCCGTCCTGCTCGTCCAGTGCGCGAAGCTCGCCCATGGTCAGCGACGAGATCGTCGACTGAGCGATATCCCAGGTAGCACTCTTCTCCCAAACGTTGAGCCATTCCTCAACACCGATTGTCTTGATATCCATGGCCACCTTATCTGATCTTAATTTAGCGTCAATAAACATGAATGGGACGGTGCGAAAGAACCGCACCGTCCCATTGGGAGACATCTAATGGCAGCTAGATGTTTGTAGTAAGACCTGTACGGGTCTTTGAAAACCTTAGAGGTCCTCGCGCCAGAAGGGCATGCTCATGCAGCGCGGGCCGCCGCGGCCGCGGGAGAGCTCGGCGGAGGGCACGACGAGAAGGTCCAGGCCCTCCTTGTACAGCACGTCGTTGGTGACGGTGTTGCGGGCGTAGACGCAGATCTTGCCGGGCTCGACGCACAGGGTGTTGGAGCCGTCGTTCCACTGCTCGCGGGAGGCCGCGATCGGGTCGCCGCCGCCGCAGGGGATCAGCTTGACCTGGTCGACGCCGGTGGCGTCCTCCAGGACGTGCTCGAGGGTGTCCTCGATCAGGCGGATGTTCACGTCGCCCGGGTTCTTGCCGGCGGTCAGCTCGTAGACGCGCAGGGTGCCCATGATGGCGGGGTGGATCGTGAACTTATCGACGTCGATCTGGGTGAAGACCGTGTCGAGGTGCATGAAGGCGCGCGAGACGGGGATGTCGAAGGCCAGGATGCGCTCGACCTTGGAGTCGGAGTTCCAGAAGATGTTCTGGGCCATGACGTCGATCGCGGCGGCCTGGGTGCGCTGGGAGATGCCGACGGCGAGGGTCTTCTCGTTGATGTTCAGCACGTCGCCGCCCTCGGTGTGGAACTGGCAGTCGCGGCGGAAGTACAGGGAGACGTCCTTGTAGTCGGGGTGGTACTTGAAGACGTACTTGCCGTACAGGGTCTCGCGGTTGCGGGTGACCGAGTACATGCGGTTGAGGTTGACGCCCTCGCCGACGACCGCGAACGGGTCGCGGGTGAAGTAGAGGTTGGGCATCGGGTCGATGATCAGGTCGGACTCGGACTCGGAGTTGACCAGGGAGTCGAGGGTCGTGGACGCCGTGAGGGGCATGTCGATCTCGGCCTTGGTCATGCCGGCCATGGTCTTCTTGACGAACTCGAGGTTGTCCTCGATGGAGTCCAGCTTCTCGCGGACGATCTGCGGCATGTGCTGGCCGCGGATGCCTGCCTCGGCGATGTACTGGTCGGTGAACTCGGCGCGGGCGCCGGGGACCTGGTCGAACACCTCTGCGACGAGGTTCTCGAGGTAGAGCACCTCCACGCCCTGGTCCCTCAGGATCTGGGCGAAGGTGTCGTGCTCCTGCTGCGCGACCTCCAGGAACGGGACGTCGTCGAACAGGAGTCGCTCGAGCTCGTCGGGCGGCAGGTTGAGGAGCTCGTCGCCGGGACGGTGCAGGCAGACCTTCCTGAGCTTGCCGATCTCGGAAGGCACGTGCAGACCTTTCGTCATGGCCTCCTACCTTTCTTTCGGGCCTTTCGGCCGAATCTCTCAGCACCCTTCCGTAACGGGTGCTGCTTGCTGACAGCTCTAGTTATATCCAAATATCACCCGCAATTCCACCTCGCCCCCGAACGGTCAACAAAGTTCGATGAACGGTATATCGAATATGATTCCCCCATAATGCACTTCGGCGTTCTAAAGTAGCTTTTCTAAGGTAAATGCTCTTTTTTCTTAAAAATCATTCGCAATCACAACTCCAATCTTTCGATTAAGAATTGCATATCTAAAACGGTTTTATGTATATAAATGACGCTTGTTCGTGTTTCTGTCTGTATTCGATGATATTCAGCTACCTATCATTCTTATTCACACATACTCACCAGTTGAGTGAGGATATAGACCGTTTTTCACAACGCGAAGGGCGTCAGCTCTATGGCTTGTCAGCGTAAGAAGTAGGTAAATATACCGTTCACGCGATACGTCCGTGCCATAGGTCGACTAAATTGAGACAATAGTGAATAGTGTTAGGCAACCGTCCCCTGCGGGGACTGAACGGACAGATGCATATGCCGAGCAAAATCGAAAAAAAGCAAGCCGCTGCAAAGCTGCGTAAGCCGCCGCGCGACTTCTCGTACACGCAGAACCGAGAGCTCAGCTGGCTGCGCTTTGACAACCGTGTGCTTGACGAAGCCTTCGACGAGACCGTTCCGCTGTTCGAGCGGCTAAAGTTCGTGTCGATTTTCGAGTCTAACCTCGATGAGTTTCTCATGGTGCGCGTGGGCGGCCTGTCCGATCTGGCAGAGCTCAAAAAACAGCCTGTCGACAACAAGAGCAATATGACCGCCTCCGAACAGGTCGATGCTGTCATGGCCGAAATGCCCGGGCTCCTTACCCGATGGGAGTCCATCTTTAAGAGCATCGAGGGCAAGCTCGACACCCTGGGCGTTCACCGCGCCCGCATCGATTCGCTTACGCCCGAGGAGCGCACCTTTGTAACCCGTTACTTCCAGGCCTACGTGTCGCCGGTCATCTCACCGCTGGTGATTGACCCGCGCCACCCCTTCCCCAACCTGCGCAACGGCGCACTCTACCTGGCCTGCGGCCTGGACGGCGTCACCGACGAAGAGAGTCTGCTGGGCCTTATCGAGATTCCCACCTCGATGAACCGCGTGGTCGAGATCCCCTCGCCCACCGGCACCTACTCCTACATCTTGCTCGAGGACGTCATCCTCGCCTGCCTGGACAGCTGCTTTGGCTCCTATAAGCCGCTCGACCGCGCGCTCATCCGCGTCACCCGCAACGCCGACATCGACCCGGACGGCGAGGGCGTCGAGGAGGAAGAGGATTACCGTCAGCACATGAAGCGCATCCTCAAGAAACGCTTGCGCCTGCAGCCGGTGGTGCTCGCGGTCTCGGGGTCGCTCGAGAAGGCGACGCTCAAGACCATCCGCAAGGCGCTCGAGCTTTCGCGCCGCTCTGTCTTTACCTGCGATATCCCGCTCGACCTAGGCTACGTCTTTGGCATTGAGGGCAAGATTCCCGAGCACCTGCGCAACGAGCTGCTCTTTACGCCGTTTAAGCCGCAGCCCAACCCCACCATCGACATGACCCGTTCCATCCGCGAGCAGGTGCTGCAGCACGACAAGCTGCTCTTTTACCCTTACGAGGCCATGAATCCGTTCTTGGACCTGGTGCACGAGGCCGCCTACGACCCCGAGTGCATCTCGCTGCGCATCACGCTCTACCGCGTGGCCAAGCAGAGCCGCCTGTGCGAGTCGCTGATCGATGCCGCCGAGAACGGCAAAGAGGTCACGGTGCTCATGGAGCTCCGCGCGCGCTTTGACGAGCAGAACAACATCGAGTGGGCCGAGCGCCTGGAAGAGGCCGGCTGCACCGTCATCTACGGCTCCGAGGGCTTTAAGTGCCACTCCAAGATCTGCCAGCTCACCTATCGCGAGGGCATGGCGCTAACGCGCTTGACGCTGCTGGGCACCGGCAACTTTAACGAGAAGACGGCCAAACTCTACAGCGACTTTATGCTCATGACCGCTCACCCCGGCATCGGCGAGGACGCCAACCTGTTCTTCCGCAACCTGTCGCTGGGCAACCTGCGCGGCGATTACCGCTTCCTGGGTGTGGCGCCCGTCGGACTGAAACCGCTCATCATGCGCGGGCTTGACCGCGAGATCCAGCGCGCCCTCGCCGGCGAGCCCGCCCGCGTGTTCTTTAAACTCAACTCGCTCACCGACCGCGAGGTCATCGACAAGATCGCCGAGGCATCGTGCGCAGGAGTCCGCGTGGACATGATCATCCGCGGCATCTCGTGCCTCAAGCCGGGCGTTCCTGGCAAGACCGAGAACGTGCATGTCCGTTCTATCGTCGGACGCTTTTTGGAGCATGCGCGCGTTTACGCCTTTGGCGTGGACTCGGACATGATCTATCTGAGCTCGGCCGACATGATGACACGCAACACCGAGCACCGCGTGGAGATCGCCTTCCCCGTGCTCGACCCCACCTGCCGCGCCCTGGTGCACGAGTACATGAGCATGCAGCTGCGCGACAACGTGAAGGCCCGCAGCCTCACGAGCGACGGCACCTGGGTCCCCGTGGAGCGCGCAGAGGGTGAGAAACCCTTCAACTCGCAGGAAGCCCTGCTGGAGCGTGCCTACCGCAACGCCGAGGCCGCGCCCGAGCCCGTCATTGAGGCAAAGCCCGCCCCTGCTCCTAAGCCGCAGCCGGCCACACCCGAGGTTCAGAAGGTCCAGGCGACCGTCATTGAGCCCGAGCCCGCACCTGCACCTCAGCCCGAGCCGCAGGCAGCTAAGCCCGCACCCGAGACGAGCGCCCGTCGCGATAAGCCCGCCGGCAAGACCAAGGCCATCGAGCGCCATCGCCCCGGTCGTGTGCGCATGGGCCTGGGCCTGATCGGCCTGGGTCTTAAGACGCTCATTACCGGCAAGACGAAATAGTCGTTTGTAGAAGCAGTTTGTAGAAGCGCCCCGCATTTGAGGAAAGCCTCGGATGCGGGGCGCTTTTCCCTGCTACCATGGTGCGAGCAACAACACGAATGACAGGCAGGGATATGAAGCTCACTATAGAATCGATGACCTACGGCGCCGACGGGCTGGCGCACGCCGACAACGGCAAGGCCGTCTTTGTGCAGGGCGCCGTGGCAGGCGACACCGTCGAGGCCGAGGTCGTACAGGACGGCAAGTCGTTCATGCGCGCCCGCACGACCGAGATTCTGGAGCCGAGCCCCGATCGAATTCAGCCTCCCTGCCCCTTCGTGGGCATCTGCGGTGGCTGCTCGTGGGGCAACCTCTCACGCACCGCTCAGCTTGCCGCCAAGGAGCAAAACCTGCGCTCCACGCTCGAGCGCATCGGCAAGTTCGCTCCTGAGCAGGTCGATGAGTTGGTACAGCCCATCTGCCACACCAAGGACGACTGGGGCTACCGCAATAAAATCGAGCTCGAACCGACCGTCGTCAACGGTCGCGTGCGCCTTGGCATGCACGGTGTCGACCCCAGCAAAATCGTGACCGTCGATGCGTGCCCGCTGTTCGATAAGCGCTTCCCGAAGGCGCTCAAATCGGTCGTCGGCGCACTCAACTATCTAAGCGGCAGCCATGACTTGGGACTCGAACGCGTGGGCATTCGTGCATCGCGCCGTACCAAGGCACTCGAGGTCGCACTCTGGACGCCTACAGGCTCTTTTCCGCGCTCGCAGGTCTCCCGCGTGCTGGCGGACGCCGCTCATCCCACGAGCATCGTGCGCGTGATGAGCAAGGGCGAAAAGAAGGCCCGCCGTGTCTCCAAGGTCGAAATGCTCGCCGGAGAGGGCTCATGGACCGAGAATATCGCCGAGGGTCAGATGCGCTTGTCTGCCCCGTCTTTTTTCCAGGTCAACACCAAGGGTGCCGAGATTTTGATCGAGCTTGTCATGGAAGCGCTCGACCCGCAGGAAGACGAGCTTGCCGTAGACCTGTACTGCGGTGCCGGCACCTTTACCCTGCCGCTCGCCCGCCGCTGCGACTTTGTCGCCGCCGTCGAGGCCTACGGCCCCGCCGTGCGCGATCTACGCCGTAACCTAGAGATCAACAAGCTTGATAACGTCGACGTCATTGGCGGAGACGCGGTGCGCGAGTTCCCCGACCAGGATGCCGACGTCTTGGTGGTCGACCCGCCGCGCGCAGGTCTCGCCCCCGAGGCGATCGACCTTATCGCCAGCACGAGTGCTCGCGATGTCGCCTACGTGAGCTGCGACCCGGCCACCCTGGCGCGCGATCTCAAACGCTTTGTCGAAGAAGGCACCTTCTCCCCCGTAAAGATCACGCCAGTCGACCTGTTCCCGCAAACCTTCCACTGCGAAACGGTCGTCCACCTCAAGCGCAACTAGACTGTTTGCCCAAGACCACGCCCGATGATTTTCTGAGACGGGGATAAAAATAAATTTGCTCCGAATGATTATTTAATCCCCGTCCCGAAATTGAACCGCCCCCCATTTCTTGAACATTAGAAATGGGGGCTTCTTTATGGACGGGAGAGTCAGGCTCGACGCCACGCTGAGGACTCTTGCAGCAGAGCTTTGCGACAGGGGGTACGGGCGCGCCGAAGGCCGGCGGGAGGCCGAAGGGTGTCCGTACCCGGCCGGGGCCGGCGGCGTGCGGGGGCAAGCTCATGCGACGGAGCTGCTGCCCGGGCGCCTGAAGGACGAGTTCTACAGGAACCGGACGTGGCGGAGCTTCGAGGAGTTCAAGCGGGACCTCGAAGCCTATACCGTTCACTGGAACAAGGGGAGGCGGGTTAAGCAAAAGGGACTGACCCCGGAGGAGTTCCGGAATCAGTCCCCATGTGCGGCATAGGCCGCTAATTGACTCGTCCAAGTTTCGGGGCTCAGTTCATTTCAGCGCCGCCCGAGAAAGCTAAACGCCTTCTGGCAGGTTGTCCCGGGCCGAGGGCGGCCACCTTGATCGCCCTCGGCCCTCACCCACCTCAACTGCTCCTCAATTACATAGAGCTGGTCGAAAAGAGCGCAGGCTAGCGGGCGCCTTCCTCATCGTCGTTGGGCCGGTAGGTGATAAACTCGATAACAAAGGCCAGGACGGCAGAGACGAGCGAGGCGATGATCGCGAAGATCATGTGGGAGATCCCGGCGCCACCAGGGGTCCCGTCGATGAAGTTGAGCAGGTTGAAGACGCCGAGGCCGCCCGAGATGTACATGAGGGCGCCCGTCATTCCCACGATGGCGCCGCCCACGGCGGAGCTCAGGCATGCCACGACGAACGCGCGCTTGTTGGGCAGGGCGATGCCGTAGATGCCAGGCTCGGTGACGCCGAAGAAGAAGGCGGAGATCATCGCGGGAAGGGCGATGCCGCGGAAGCGCTCGTCCTTGTTTCTGAGGTACATGGCAAAGATGACCGCTCCGAGCGCGAACCCGTGGCCGATGGTGGCGGCGAGCACGCTGTCGTGGCCGAGGGTGTTCAGGTTCATGATGGAGATGGGGATGAGGCTCCAGTGGAAGCCAAAGATGACGAGGCACATCCACAGTCCGCCGACCAGGGCGCTGCCCAGGACGGAACCAACCACGGGGAGCTGGAAGATGAACGAGAACGCCGCGCTCAGCAGGTTGGTGATGAGGGTGGCCACCGGGCCGATGACGAGGTAGCCCAAGACGATGGAGACCGTCATCGTGGCGAGCGGGACGAGGAACATCTTGAGCGCAACCGGCATCCAGCTCTTGAGCCAGCGCTCAAGGATAGAGCCGAACCACACCATGAGAAGGACGGGGATCACCGAGCTCACGTAGCCGGACACGGGCATGATGATGGGGAGCCCGAGGGCGGTGGCGTACCACGAGAACGTGCCGGCCACGCCGAGGTCGATGCTGCCGAGCGCCTCACCCGAGGTCAGGGCGACCATCGTCGGGTAGAGGAGCGCCACGCCGATTGCCACGCCGGTGAACTCGTTCATGCGGAACTTGCGCGCGGCACTGAACGCCAGGGCGACGGGGAGGAAGTAGAAGAAGCCGTCAGCCACGGTGTAGAGCAGCGTGTAGAGGCCGTCGTTTGCAAAGGCCGGGACGAAGTAGGTGATGAGGGCAAGCAGTCCCTTCATGATGCCTGCGGCGGCAAGCGGTCCCAGGATGGGCTGGAAGATGCCAGAGATGAGGTCGATGACGACGGAGGCAACGGTCTTATCGCCCTGGGGCTCGTCGTCGGCGCTTGCGCCGCTCGAGAAGTTGCCGGCCTCCAGGACCGCGTCGTAGACGTCCTCGACGATGTTACCCACGACCACCTGGTACTGGCCGTTGGCCTGGATGACCTGGATAACACCCTTGAGGGCCTCGATCTTGGCCGTGTTGGCGCGGGACTCGTCCTTGAGCTTGAAGCGCACGCGCGTGATGCAGTGCGCGACGCTGGCGACGTTCTCTGTGCCGCCTACGTTCTCGAGTATGGATCTGGCCAGATTGTCGTATTTTTCAGCCATTATTTTCTCCTTAGCGATATTGCCCGGGCGGCTAGCCCAGGTCGCCTCCGTTGGTGGCGATGGCCTGTTGGTACCAGTAGAAGCTCTTCTTGCGCCTGCGCTCGAGCGTGCCGTTGCCCAGGTTGTCGCGGTCCACGTAGATGAAGCCGTAGCGCTTCTCCATCTCGCCGGAGCCCGCGCTCACGAGGTCGATCGGCCCCCAGGTGGTGTAGCCGAGCATCTCGACGCCGTCCTGCTCGATGGCGTCGCGCATGGCCTCGATGTGCTCGCGCAGGTAGGCGATGCGGTAGTCGTCCTCGATCGTGCCGTCGGAAAGCACCTCGTCATAGGCGCCGAGGCCGTTCTCCACCACAAAGAGCGGCTTCTGGTAGCGGTCCCAGAGGTCGTTGATCGTGATGCGGAACCCCAGCGGGTCGATGACCCAGCCCCAGTCGCTCGTGCGCACGTAGGGGTTCTCCACGCCGGCGAAGGCGTTGCCCTCGGCGACGCCGCCCACGGAGTCGGGGTCGCCCGCGGTGCAGCGCGAGGAGTAGTAGCTAAACGAGATGAAGTCGACGGTGTTCTCCGCAAGGATGCGCTCGTCCTCGGCGGTCATGCCCACGTCGATGCCCTCGCGCTCGAGCATCTTGAGCGCGTAGCCGGGGTAGCGACCGCGCGCCTGCACGTCCACGAAGAAGAGGTCCTCCTGGTTCTTGACCTGCGCCGCGCGAACGTCCTCGGGACGACAGGAGTAGGGGTAGTAGCTTCCCGCGGCGAGCATGCAGCCCACCTTGTTCTCCGGATCGACCTCGTGGGCGATCTTGGTGGCCCAGGCGCTCGCCACGAGCTCGTTGTGCGCGGCGCGGTACTCGGCCTCGCGGGCATTCTCCCCGGGCTCGAGGACGATGCCGGCACCCATGAAGGGACGGTGCAAGATCATGTTCATCTCGTTGAACGTGATCCACCAGCGCACGAGGCCGCGGTAGCGGTTGAAGAGCACCGTCACAAGCCGCTTGTAGAGCTCGATAAGGGTGCGGTTTCGCCAGGCGCCGTACTTCTTGACGAGGTGGATGGGGCAGTCGAAGTGCGTGATGGTCACGAGGGGCTCGATCCCGTGCTCGCGGCAGCAGCGGAACACGTCCTCGTAGAAAGCGAGCCCGGCCTCGTTGGGCTCCTCCTCGTCGCCATTGGGGAAGATGCGGCTCCAGGCGATGGAGAGGCGAAAGACCTTAAAGCCCATCTCCGCGAAGAGGGCTATGTCCTCGCGGTAGTGGTGGTAGAAGTCGATGCCCGTCTGGGCCGGGTAGTAGTACCCGGGCTCGAAGTCGAGCATGCGCCTCAGGCCGCGGCTTACGTCGTTGCGCTCCGGCCCGTGTGGGATGACGTCGACGTTGGCAAGGCCGCGGCCGCCCTCGTCATAACCTCCCTCGCATTGGTTGGCGGCGGTGGCTCCTCCCCAAAGGAACCCTTTTGGAAATGGCATGGTGCCTCCTTCTCTCTGGCGCCCCCCATCTCTGCGGGGGACGCTTTATAACGTCCTTGCGACCTCACGCGCCGGGCCCGTGGCCCTTTCCCTGATGCGCGCGGGCCGCCCGTGAAGGGGTGACTAGCTGACGGCTTGTCCTGCGGCGACGCGACGTGCCTCCCGGCCTCCAAACAGGGAGGGGACCTGTGCCAGGCACACGCCGGCGAGGATGATGGCGACGCCCAGCCACTCGACGACGCCGAGCGGCTCGCCGAGGACGATCATGGCGATGAGCAGGCCGGCGGGGAGTTCCGCGGCGGCCATGACAGTGGAGAGGCCTGCGGGCAGGTGCGGAGAGCCCATGCCGAAGAGCAGGACCGGGCAGAGCATGCCAAAGAAGCCGGCGATGACGGCAAAGGGCAGGATGCCCTGGGCGAGGACGCCCGAGACGACGTAGTCCGGGCATACCGTGAGCGACATGACCACGGAGCCCGCGCATACGATGACGCCACGCTGCTCGAACGAGCACGGGGCCTCGACCTTGCCGGAGAGGGTGACAAAGAGGGAGCAGGACACGGCCGCCCCCAGCGCGCAGAGCAGGGCCACGGGGTCGTACCCGGTGATGCCGGTCCTGTAAACGCCGCTGGCGAACACCGTTCCGAAGACGATGACCAGGGCGGAGACCACTTGGAGGACCCTCGGCGGTCGGCGCGTCATGACGGTCTGCCACAGGAGCCCCAGCCACGTGAACTGGAAGAGGAGCGTGAGCGCCACCGGGGCGGGCAGCACGCTCATGGCGTAGCAGTAGAGGATTGAGGTGAGGCAGGTGAGGGCTCCCAGGCCCATGAGCTTGAGGGCGAGCTTCCAGCCCACGCGCTGCCAGCGGTGCCCGAGTGCGTGCCCTGCGAGCGTGGCGAGGGCGAAGAAGAGGCAGCCGAACCACGCCTGGCTCGCCACCACCTGTGCCGAGGTGAAGCTCGCGGCGTAGGCGAGCTTGTAGGTCGTGGCCATCGCGCCGTAGCAGGCGCCGCCCGCAAAGACCTGGAGCGCCGCCTTGGCCTGTCCCGCGCCCGTGGCTCCTGCCCCGGCGGCCTGTTGCTTGATTGTGTTTGTTCCTGCCATTAGGCTCCCTTCCGTCTGCTGTCTTGCAGATGCACGTCTCGTGCGTCTGTTCCCTGCAGTCGGAAGGTGGGCTCGTGCGGTCTTCTGGCGGTGCATGTGGTACCTGCTGCCAAGACGAAAAAAGCCACGCAACCGACTGCTCGGTTGCGTGGCAAAAAGGTGGCTAGCGCCCAGAAAAGTCCACGCGTTTTTAGACTGGGACAAAGTACTACAACAGGTGAGATTCCGTCAAGAAAAAAAACCGAGGAAAAAAGTGAG
>ENA-OWRC01002884-OWRC01002884.1-human-gut-metagenome-genome-assembly--contig:-NODE-2884-length-12240-cov-4.829955_pt1 | contig 12240 bp, 10 predicted proteins | sample MGYA00248268_ERZ651895 | MGnify/ENA primary metagenome ERZ651895 (study PRJEB26924, sample SAMEA4378242) | human gut metagenome | biome: human gut; feature: human-associated habitat; material: faeces...
GAACTCGTCCTCCTGCAGGCCGTGGGTGCGGGCATGGCCTGGGGCTCGGCGCTCGTTCGCTGGTAATTCCCGCCGTTTGACGTGAAAATGGTACGACTTTAAGCGAAACGGACGATATCGTCGGTTCCGCTTGTCGGTGTCACCTTGCTAAACTTCCCGCACTTCAACGTAGGTGCACATTCCCAGGATTTTCAAGATGCGCATTGCTTTCGTATTCCCCGGTCAGGGCAGTCAGTCCGTCGGGATGCTCGGCGGCTTCGCCGACAATGAAACGGTCCGCGGCGCCCTCGCACGCGCCGACGAAGCGCTCGGCTTCTCGATCGAACGCCTCATCGCCGAAGGCCCGGCCGAAGAACTCAACCTCACGGTCAACACGCAGCCCGCGGTGCTCGCTTCCTCGGTCGCGTTCTATGAAGCCTGGTTGGCGGCCGGCGGCCAGAAGCCCGAACTTCTTGCGGGCCATTCGCTCGGCGAATACTCAGCCCTTTGCGCCGCAGGAGTCTTCCCGCTCGAAGAGGCGGTGAAGCTCGTGCGCTTCCGCGCCGAAGCCATGCAGTCGGCCGTCCCCGTGGGCGTGGGCGGCATGGCGGCCGTGATAGGCCTCTCCGACGAAGACGTGGAAGCTGCTTGTGAAGCGGGCCGCGCCGCCGGCACGGTCGAAGCCGTCAACTTCAATTCGCCCGGCCAGGTCGTCATCGCCGGACACATCGAGGCCGTGCGCGCCGCCGTGGAAGACGCCAAGGCCCGGGGCGCCCGACGCGCGATCGAGCTCCCCGTTTCGGCTCCCTTCCACTCGAGCCTTCTCGAGCCCGCCGCAAAGCGTCTTGCCGAACGTCTCGAAGGCGTTTCGATGGCCGAACCCTCGATTCCCGTCATCGCCAACGTCGACGTGACGGAGCACAAGAATCCCGACGAAATCCGCGCGGCGCTCGCCCGTCAGGCGTGCTCGGCCGTGCAGTGGGTGAAGACGATCGAAGCCATGAAGGCCGCGGGCATCACCGACATCGTCGAATGCGGTCCGGGGCGCGTTCTCGTCGGCCTCATCCGCCGCATCGCGCCGGAAATCAAGACGCACAACATTTACGATCAGGCAACGCTCGAGAAAACGCTCGCCGCGCTGTCGAACTGATAGGAGTTCCAAGATGGAAAAAGCCGTTTTTGCCGCTGACGCCCTTGCGGGCCGCGTGGTTCTCGTGACGGGTGCGAGCCGCGGGATCGGAGCCGGCATCCTTGAAGCCTTCGTGAAGGCGGGCGCCACCGTGGTGGGGTCCGCCACGAGCGAAGCGGGTGCCGAGAAAATCACGGCGTGCATCGCCGAATTGGGCGGCACGGGCCGCGGCGTCGTGCTGAACGTCAACGACGCCGACGCCGGTCAGAAGAGCGTCGCCGACATCGTCGAGGCCTACGGCCGCATCGACGTCCTCGTCAACAACGCCGGCATCACGCGCGACACGCTCGCCATGCGCATGAAGGACGAACAATGGGACGATGTGATCGACACGGACCTCTCGGCAGCCTTCCGCTTCGCGCGCGCCTGCCTGCGTCCGATGATGAAGCAGCGCTCGGGCCGCATCATCTCGATCACCTCGGTCGTGGGCGCCATGGGCAACCCCGGTCAGGTGAACTATGCTGCCGCCAAGGCGGGCCTCATGGGCATGACCAAGGCCCTCGCGCGCGAAATCGGCTCGCGCGGGATTACGGTCAACTGCGTGGCCCCGGGCTTCATCGACACCGACATGACGCGCGTCCTTTCGGACGAACAGAAGGATCATCTGCAGGCGCAGATTCCTCTCGGCCGCCTCGGTTCGGTCGACGACATCGCGCAGAGCTGTCTCTTCCTCGCATCCGACGCGGGCGCCTACATCACGGGAGTCACGCTTCATGTGAACGGCGGAATGTACATGGGTTAATTCCACTCCCTCTGCGGAAGCCGTTCTGATAAAATCCAACATCACCCGACCCGCAGCAGCTTTTCTCGCGCGGGGGTGTTTGTTTCCCATCTCTTCGCTTCGGGCGGAGAGTCGCAATCAATTCCATACCCTTAGCGGAGTTACTGAAATGGACGATATTGAACTGAAGGTTAAGAAGATCGTTGCCGAACAGCTTGGCATCAAGGAAGAAGACATCAAGAACGAATCCTCCTTCATCGAAGACCTCGGCGCCGACAGCCTCACGACGGTTGAAATGTCGCTCGCCCTCGAAGACGCCTTCGGCATCGAAATCCCTGATACGGAACAGGAAAACCTCCGTACGGTTCAGCAGGCCATCGACTACGTCAAGTCGGCCGTCAACAAGTAAGGTTTTCGCCTGAATCGGATTCACCGGACTTTGTTCCGGTGCGACGTGGGACCCCGCCAAAAGGGTCCCATCTTCGTTTTTGGGCCCTCTGAAAATACCGTCTTTTCGCTAATCTTTTCGGTCGAAAAGACTTTTGAACATCTACGCATAAAGGTTTTAGGCATGGATCGTCGTGTTGTCGTTACCGGTCTCGGCGCGGTGACTCCCCTTGGCAATGATCTCGCCACGAGTTGGCAGGCTGCTCTGCGCGGCGAATGCGGCATCGATACGGTGACGCAGTTCGACGCCTCGATTCTCGGCTCTCAGATCGCCGGTGAAGTGAAGAACTTTGACGCCACGAAGTATCTCGGCGTCAAGGAAGTCCGTCGTTTCGACCGCTTCGTGCATTTCGGCGTGGCCGCCGGGATCATGGCGCTCGAAGACGCTGGCATTGAAGTGACGGAAGAACTCTCTCCCGAAATCGGCGTCGCCATCGGCGCCGGGATCGGCGGCATTCCCGTCATTACGGCGAACTATCAGGCGATGGTCGACCGCGGTCCCCGCCGCATTTCGCCCTTCATGATTCCGGGCTGCATCATCAACATGGTTTCGGGGCAGCTCGCGATCATGAAGAACCTCAAGGGTCCGAACATCGCGCACGTCACGGCGTGCTCGACGGGGCTGCACGCCATCGGTGAAGCGATGCACATGATCAAGCGCGGCGACGCGACGGTCATGGTCGCGGGCGGTTGCGAATCGACGATTCATCCGCTCGCCATGGGGGCCTTTGACGCCATGCACGCGCTTTCGCGCCGCAATGACGATCCGAAGACGGCTTCGCGTCCTTTCGACAAGGACCGAGACGGCTTCGTGATGGGCGAAGGCGCGGGCGTTCTCATCCTCGAAGAGCTCGAACACGCTCTCGCGCGCGGCGCCAAGATCTACGCCGAAGTCGTGGGCTACGGCCTTTCGGGCGACGCCTTCCACATCACGACGCCTTCGACCGACGGTCCGCGCCGCTGCATGGAAATGGCGATCCGTCACGCCGGCATCAAGCCCTCCGACATCGCCTACCTCAACGCGCACGGCACATCCACGGCGGTTGGCGACGTTAATGAAGTCAAGGCCATCAAGGAAGTCTTCGGCGAACACGCCAAAAAGCTCGTCGTCAACTCCACGAAATCGATGACCGGACACCTTCTCGGCGGTGCGGGCGGCGTCGAATCGGTCTTTACGGTCATGGCCGTCAAGAATCAGATCTCGCCTCCGACCATCAACGTGCAGAACCAGGATCCCGAGTGCGACATCGATTGCTGCGCAAACGAAGCCCGTGAAATGACGATCGAATACGCCATGAAGAATTCGTTCGGTTTCGGCGGCACGAATTCGACCGTGATCTACAAGCGCTGGCACGACTAATTCGCGTCATCTCAACGCAAGAAGAGCCCCCTTCGAGCCCAAGGCCCGTCGGGGGCTTTTTTTTCATGGAAAGACCTCTTCGAACGCAACGCGGCGCCCGAAGGCGCCGCGGAAAGAAGGAAGGCTTCAGACGTTACTTCGCGGCTTCGCTCCCTGCGATGCGGCCGAACACCATGATGTCGGTGTAGGCGTTCGAACCGAGACGGTTCGAGCCGTGCGTGCAGCCCGTCACCTCACCCGCAGCCCAGAGGCCGGGGATGGGCTTGTCGTTTTTGTCGAGCACCTGAGCCTTGGGATTGATCTTGAGACCGCCCATCGTGTGGTGCACGGACGGAACGCCGCGGTAGATCCAGTAGGGGCCTTCGGAGAGGTCGGAGAACTTTCCTCGATATCCGAAGTCGAGGTCCTTGCCGGTCTTGGCGAATTCGTTGACGCGCGCAACGGTCGCCTTCAGGGCGTCGGCCGGGATGTCAAAAGCGGCCGCCACTTCGTCGAGCGTCTTGCCGGTCTTGAGAATGCCCGTCTTCGAGAAGACGCGCACTTCGTCCTGGTGGTGTTCGATCGCGTGCGCTCGGTCTTCCACCGCCTGGTTGAAGAGCGCATAGCAGTATTGGCCCGTCTGCTCGAGAATGGCCTTACTCATCACGTCGCGGCGTTCGAGCTCTTCGACAAAGCGCTTTCCTTCCTGATTGATGAGGATGGCGCCTTCAAAGCGGGCGTCGTCGATGAGTTCGATCGCGCCCGAAATCGGGTCGCACATCGGATAGGTCTGGATCTGTTCCATATTGACGGAGGCGGCGCCCACCTTTTCGGCCATGAAGATGCCGTCGCCCTGCGCGCAGGGCAGGTTCGTCGTCTTGAAGCCCTCGCCGTAGAAGGGGTTGAGCTTGGCGCGCAAGGCCACGTTCGCGCTGAAGCCGCCCGTCGCGATGACGACGCCCTTCTTGGCGTTCACCTGATGGATCTTTCCGTCGATCTCGGCCTTGACGCCCGTGACGCGGCCGTCCTTGTCACGGATGAGCTCGGTGACGCGCGTTTCCGTGAAGATCGGAATCTTGCGCTCCGTCGTCGCCTTGACGAACTTGTTGATGAATTCCGCGCCCGTCGCGCCCTTCGGAATGAGGGAGCGCTTCACGGAGTGGCCCCCGAAGTGGAAGAGATTGTCTTCCTGGAATTCGACGCCGATCGTGTCGCGCAGCCACAAGGCCGTCGGCAGGGCGTTTTCGACGAGAACGCGCACGACGGCCGGGTCACCCAACATGTCGCCGCCCTTCATCGTGTCCTGAAAGTGCTGTTCGACGCTGTCCTTGATGCCGAGCTTTTGCTGCACCCAGTTGTTGGCGGCCGCGTATTCCGCGCCCGAGATGAGAGAGTTGCCGCCGAGCGTCGGCATCTTTTCGAGCATCACGACCTTGGCGCCCGAGTCGTGCGCCGAGACGGCGGCGGCGAAGCCCGCGCCGCCCGCGCCGATCACGATCACGTCGTAGCCGTCCTTTTCGGGGATCTTCACTTCACGCTTCGTGACGATGAGTGGCGTCGCCGCAAGCGTCACGCCCGCTTTGTCGGCCGCGGCCTTGACGGCGGCCTTGAGCGCATCGGACGAGAGCGTGGCGCCCGAAATCGAGTCGACGGCGACGCTGTTGCCCGCAATGATCGCTTCGCGCAGGTCTTTGTAGACCTTCTGCGTGAGGACGGGATTTTCCTCTTCCTTGACGATGCGGATGTCGGCAATTTTGTTGTTGTCGAAAGTGACGGCCACCGTAATGTCGCCGTGCTTACCCGTGGCGGTGCCTTCAAAGGTCTGAGCGGCCGATGCGCCGCAAGAGAGTCCGGCCGAGGCAAGTCCGACCGCCAGGGCCGTCAAAAGGAACTTATGCATACGTCCTCCGTTACAGAGAGAAAACCATTCCATTAGAACCATTATGGTCGCTCGACTTTGCGGGATACAACGGTGTTACTACTGCCGTCCCGCTTCCGGGAAGGCGGGTGATGGAGAAGGGAAGAAAAATGGCCGCAGGCGGGAAGCGGTATTCCCGTCGAAGAAGGAAAGCAATGGGGGAAGACGAAAAAACGGGGCTTCCCCCTGAAAGAGAGAAAGCCCCGTAATCACCGAAGGAGAGAGGATGAACCGTTTTAGGCCCAAGGCTTTTCCTTGGCGGCTTCGCGGCCGGCGATGCGGCCGAAGACGATGCATTCGGCGTTGTTCGTCGCGCCCTGGTAGATGTTGCCCCACATGGAGCCGAGTTCGCCCGCGGCGTAGAGGCGCGGAATCGGCTTGTCCTGCGGGTCCATCACCTGCCCCTTGACGTTCTTCTTCGGACCGCCCTGGGTGTTGAGCATCGTCGGATAGAGCGCCACGGCGTAGTAGGGACCTTCGCCCAAGGGTTCGGAGACGATCGGCGCTTCACGACCGGCAAAGGCGGTCTTGCCCTTCGGGTCGCGCTTGAGAATGCGGCCGAATTCCGTGTCCTTGCCGTTCTTGATGTCGGTGTTCCAACGGTTCACCGTCGCTTCGAGCGTGTCGGCCGGGACCTTGATTTTTTCGGCGAGCTCGCGGATCGTGGCGGCCTGAATGAGGATGCCGCTCTTAATTTCGGCCGAGTTGTCCGAACTCCACTTGTAGTGCTCGCGGTTGAGGGCGTAGCCCGAGGTGGCGCCGCCGCTGATCGGACCCGCCTTGCGGGCTTTTTCGTCCATGATGAGCCAGCAGGGAATGCGCGGATAGCGGTGCTTGATCGGATCCATTTGGTTCACGGCGTAGAGGCAGGTGTGGTTGTCGAGCCCCTTTTCGTTTACGAAGCGCTTGCCGTCCTGGTCGACCCAGATGTGGGACGGGGCCAGAATGTTGAGCTGAATCGCGGTCTTGAGACCGGGAACCTTCATGCCGACCGGGCAGGAGTAGGCCGTCATGTGCCAGAGGCGCGCGCCCATCGTCTGCGTCATGCGAAGGCCGTCGCCCGTGTTGCCCGGGGAGCCGAGCCCCTGGATTTCCGTGCCGAGCGCATAGGTGCGAAGGCTTTGCGCGTCGAATTCGTAGCCGCCCGTCGCGACGACGACGGCGCGGTTCGCGCGGACGTTGATGCGCTTGCCGGCATGCTGCGCGACGACGCCCACGACTTCGCCGTTGCGGCGGATGAGTTCGAGCGCGGGCGTCTCGAGCATCACTTCGATCTTGCGGACTTCTTCGACGGCGTGGCGGTATTGGTCAAAAAGCATGTCGCCGCCGCGCTTCTTTCCGCGGATGCGCCACTTGTCGATCGTGTCGGCGCCGGGGAGCGAAGAGAAGCCCGCGTGGCCGTAGATCATGAGCTTGGTGTCGGGCTTGAGGCCTTCAATGAAGGTCTTGGCGCCCTGGATTTCCTTGCAGAAAACGTCGAGGAGCGCCTCGTCCTTTTCGCTGTCGGCAAAGGCGTAGGTCGCGTTGAGATAGGTGTAGGCGTCCTTGGCGTCCTTCGGGATCATGAAGCCGCCCGAGGAGACGGCCGTGTTGCCGCCGCCCTGCGCGAGCTTTTCCAGAATGAGGACCTTGGCGCCCGCATCGTGCGCTTCGATGGCCGCGCAGGCGCCGGCACCGCCGTAGCCCAGGACGACGACGTCGGCCGTCTTGTCCCACTTCAGGTCCTTCGTGTATTCCACGGCCTGGACGCCGGCGACGGGGAGCGTGAGGGCGGCGGCGAGACCGCCGCGAAGAATGTTTCGACGTTGCAGATTCATGATGTTCTCCTTTCGAATCAAGCGGGAGGGTCGTGGTTACGGCACGACGATGTCGGGAAATTCGTGACAGTTGTCGCACGAGAGCTTCGGGAGCTTGTGCCCCGAGTGACAGGTGATGCACTGGGCTTCGCCGAGGTGCGTGTCGTGCGGATTGATGTCGTCCGTCTCGGTCTTCTTGGCGAGCGCGGCGTAGCTGCCGCCGTGGCACTTGAGACAGGCGCTCATGTCGACTTCGTTCGTCGGTTTCTCACCTGGGTGGCAGTTCTGGCAGGTGACGCCCCGCGCGACGTGACGGTCGGCAAGCATGGGCTTGTCGGCGGCCGACACGGCGCCCGCGAACAGGGCGGCTGCGCAGAGAAGCGCATAGGTGACGTTGCGGATCATTTTCAGGATCTCCTTCAATTGGGACATCGTCATTTTTTCCCCGGCCGTTGCCTAGGTAATCGGGATCAGGTCAAGGAAGCTGCAGATAGCGGAAAAGAAAGGGCCGCCGAAGAACGTTCGGCGGCCCTGCGGAGAGATCCTGCGTCGGGTGAGGGGGAGGACGGATGATTACGCCGTCACGTAGGTGGCGGTGAGCGTCGCTTTCGCGAGAGCCTCCCTGTGAAGGAGAAAGCCCGCCGTCGGGCAGTTGCTCTCCGGGGTGAGAGCGAGTTTTTCGACGGGAAGCGCCCATACCGTAAAGACGTAGCGGTGCATGCCGTCGCCCGGGGGAGGCGCCGCCCCGCCGTATTTCGCTTCACCGTAATCATTGCAAAGCGTCATGGCGCCGAGCGCCGCGAGCACTTCCGGCGAAACGCCTTCGGCGAGCGAAGACACGGTGACGGGCAGGTTGAGTACGCACCAGTGCCACCAACCGCTGCCGGTCGGCGCGTCCGGATCGAAGCACGTCACCGCAAAACTGCGGGTGCCCTCGGGCGCATCCCGCCAGGAGAGTTCCGGCGAGCGGTTGCCGCCCTGATAACTTTGGGCCGCCGGCATGCGGCTTCCTTCTTCGATGGTGAGGCTTGTGAGTTGCATCGGACCGTTCCTTTTCGTCTGGATGGGGGAGGGTGTCGACACGAATAGGGAATATGCGGGCCCTCCCCGTTGCCGGAAATTGTAGCGGCGCAGGCGTCGGATCAAAATTTCTGATTGGCGCACGGACCGTTCGCGTTTGGCGAAAGCGGGGCCTTGCGCGTCGACCTGAGGCCGTGATGGCCGTCATCGGGCGAGCAGCGTGCCCGGGAGGCCGTGCTCAACGGGCAGGGAGGTCCGTTGTCGAAGGTGCGCCAAGAGTTTTTGCGCGGCGCCGGTGAGGCGGGTTTCGTCGGCGGGAACGACGATGCGAAGCCTGCGCGTCGCCCAGTCGTCTTCAAGGCGGATGAGGCTGAGCGTTGGATCGCCTCCGAAAAAGGTGTCGTAGGTGGATTCGGTGCAAAAACCGATTCCGACTCGGGCGCGGACGTAGCGGGCCATGATGCCGATGCTCGGGACGCGGATTCTTGGCACGATCGGTCGTCTGAGTTCGACCGCCTTGGCGAGCATGAAGGTCTGCATGCTCGATTCATTCGAGAGGGCGACGAAATCCTCTTCGAGGACCTCGATAAAGCGGCAGCTTCCACGCAGAGCGAGAGGGTGGGACCGGGCCGCGAAAAGCACGAGCGAGTCCTCCCGGTAGGGATGAAAGACGAGCCCGCCGTGAAAGTCCGTAAAGGCCGTGATCCCGATGTCCGCTTCTCCGAGCGCGATGACTTCCGCGACGCCGCGGCTCGTGAGCAGACGCTGATCGATGCGGATGTCCGGATTTTGCAGAAGAAAGCCGCTCAGGTCGTCAGGAAGAAACGCGACGGCGGCGTTGTAGTTGGCGGCGAGCCGAACGACGAGCCGCTCGTCGCCTTGAAAGGCCGTCATGGCATCCGTCATTTGGGTGATCTGCTGAAACACCTTTCGAGCCTCCGCAGCCAGACGTTCACCTGCGGACGTGAGTGCGAGCCCGCGGGGAAGGCGCGTGACGAGACTGCAGCCCGCTTCTTCTTCAAGGTGTTTGAGCCGAACGCTCGCTGCCGAGGGCGTGATGCAGCAGTGTGCCGCGGCCCGCGTGAGGTTGCCCGTGTCGGCAATCGCAAGAAAGACGCGAAGATCGGCGAAATTGATGTGCTTCATGGTCGTTTGCTCGTCAGGGACGGGCGGGTTGTTTTGTTCTTAGGCGCCCAAGAGGGGTTCAAAGGGAAGTATACGAGCGTTCGCGAATGGCGAACGTTCGGTTGAAGAAAGAAAAATTTTCACATTTCCTTGAATTCTGTAGACTTTTTCGTCGAAATGAAGCTCTGCCGATTGTTTTTTATGAGAAAAAAAAACAACGGATGTCGCCGCGGTTTCGCGGACGAAGGAGCGACGAACGGTTCCGAAAACCGGAACGAACGACCCCGAAAGGAGATCCATGATGACGTTTCGTCAAAACGCAACGGCCGCGATTCTTGCGGCGCTTTTCGCTTCTCTGAGTGCTCAGGCGGCGGACAAGGACTACAACGCGCAGCTCGCGGGCGCGCACATGAAGAAGGGTTTCGACTGCGCCAGTTGCCACGTCAACGGCATGCAGGTGAGTGACTCGGAAACCGAGATCAACAAGCAGTGTGTGAGCTGTCACGGCGGTCTTGAGAAGCTTGCCGATTCGAAGAAGAAGCCCGATCCGCATGCGAGCCACATCGGCACGATTCAGTGTACGACCTGCCATGCCGGTCACGTGGAGTCGCAGTCGTACTGCCTGAGCTGCCACGACTTCCCGGCGATGAAGATCCCGTTCGGCAGCGCCAAACACGTTGAATGGAAGTGGAAGGACCTCGCGTCCTACAAGGACGTCGCGCCCGTCCGCTCGGAAGAGGCCGATCTCGTAGTCGTGGGCTCGGGCGCTGCGGGTTTCGTTGCGGCCATGGAGGCGCACGAAAAGGGCGTTCGCAACATCGTCATTCTCGAAAAGATGCCGATCCCTGGCGGCAACTCCCAGTTCGCGGCGGGCGGTATGAACGCGGCGGGCTCCGTCTATCAGCAGGCCAAGGGCATTAAGGATACGCCCGAAATGATGGCGGCCGACACGATGAAGGGCGGCAAAAACACGAGCGATCCGAAGCTCGTCGAAATCTTCGCGAAGAATTCCGCCGAATCGATTGCGTGGCTCAAGGAGCGCGGCGCGGAACTTGAAAACGTCGCCGCGGGCGGCGGCGCTTCGGCGCCCCGCATGCACGGCCCGAAGGGCGGCAAGGCGGTCGGACCGTATCTTTCGGCCTTCTTCCGCGACCAGGCCGAAAAGATGGAGGGCGTCGATCTGCGTCTCAACAGCCGGCTCGTTCGCCTCCTCACCGACAAGTCGGGTGCGGTGACGGGCGTTCTGGTCGAAGGCAAGCACAACGGTGTCTATGAAATCAAGGCAAAGGCCGTCGTACTAGCGACGGGCGGGCTCGGCGCGAACAAGGCGCTTGTCAAGCAGTATCTGCCGAATCTCGATCCGGCCACGAAGACCTCGAATCAACCCGGCACGACGGGCGACGGCATGTATCTCGGTGAACAAATCGGCGCGGCGCTCGTCGACATGAAGGAAATTCAGCTCAATCCGACGTTGCTTGTGGGCTCTCCCGTCATCATCTCCGAGACCGTCCGCGGCCAGGGAGCCGTCTTCGTGAACCGTGAAGGGAAGCGCTTCATTTCCGAAATGACGACGCGCGATGTCACGAGCGCGGCCGTTTCCGCGCAGACGGGCGGCACGGCCTTCGAAATTTTCGACGACGGGACGGTGAGCCGCGTCGCGCAGCTCAAGGCCTGCTTCGAACTTGGTCTCGTGAAGGAAGGCAATACGCTTGAAGAGCTCGGAAAGAACGCCGGCATCGATCCGAAGGCTCTGGCCGAGACGATCCGCGTCTACAACGGCTACGTCGAAAGCGGCAAGGATCCGGACTTCAACCGTCCGAAGCCTCCCTTCAAGATCGAAGGCCCCAAGTTCTATGCGATCGAGATCACGCCCGCCATCCACTACGCCATGGGCGGTCTCAAATTCAACGAAAAGACCCAGGTGATCAACAAGGAAGGCAAACCCATCGAAGGTCTCTTCGCGGCGGGTGAAACGACGGGCGGTCTGCACGGCAAGAACCGTCTCGGCGGCAACTCCGTCTCCGAAACGATCACGTTCGGCCGCATCGCGGGCGACGAAGCCGCCAAGCGCGTGCTCGGTAAGTGAGCTTGATCAAAGGGCGCCCCGGCCTCTCTGGCGGGGCGTCCCGAAGTGACGCTCCATGTGGGAAGGCCGCTTCTTCTGAAGGGAAGGAGCGGCTTTCACATACTTGAGGTGGGAGCCGGCAGTGTCCGCAAAACGAAGAACCGCCTCCCCGGACTGTCTGGAGAGGCGGTTCGAACCGCTCCAAGAAAGGAGAACCGATTAGCGGGCGTTCATCGCCTTGTCAATCGAGAACGGCCAGGCCTGATAGCCCGAGCAGTTCTTCAACTGAATTTCGACGGACGGCTCCTTGGCACCCCACTTGAATTCTTCAATGTAGGGGTTGGGCGAGGAGGTGAAGGCGCCCGAAGCCAGGTCGAAGTTGGCGCCGGCCGTGGCCGAGTAGACGAAGATCGAATTCTTGTCGGCCTGGTATTCGGTGAGCGACGTCACGGGGCTGTACCATTCGTGGCCGCGTTCTTTGCCGTATTCCCAAACCTGTTCGACCGTCATCTTCTTCTGGTCGATCTTGTAGACGACCGCACGGCTGTACTTCATTTCCGGAAGAGCCGGCTGTTCCATACCGCGGGCGTCGCCGTTGTCGAAGGCCGAGAGGTAGAGGATGTCGCCCTTGCTCATTTCGT
>ENA-OWRC01002889-OWRC01002889.1-human-gut-metagenome-genome-assembly--contig:-NODE-2889-length-12213-cov-7.420546_pt1 | contig 12213 bp, 7 predicted proteins | sample MGYA00248268_ERZ651895 | MGnify/ENA primary metagenome ERZ651895 (study PRJEB26924, sample SAMEA4378242) | human gut metagenome | biome: human gut; feature: human-associated habitat; material: faeces...
TCGCCCATGACCTGAGCGTGGTCAAGCACATCTCCAACCGCATCGGCGTCATGTATCTGGGCAAGATGGTGGAGCTGGCCGACAGCTACGAGCTGATCACCCACAGCATCCACCCCTACACCCGCAGCCTGATCTCCGCAATTCCGGTGGCAGACCCCATTACGGCCCGCCAGTCCAAGCGTATCGTGCTACAGGGCGATGTGCCCAGCCCCCTGAACCCGCCGTCCGGCTGCCGTTTCCGCACCCGTTGCCCCTATGCAGACGAGCAGTGCGCAAACGAGGTGCCCGAGTTCAAGGAGGTCTCCACCGGCCACTGGGCAGCCTGCCATCACCTTGACCGCGTGAAGTGAGAACACTTCACGCCGGTAAAAAGTGAAAGCAATTCAACTTAGTGCTGAAATGTTGTCACAAAATGGTTACAGTCCAAGTTTTGGGCTTGTAACCGGTATGAGAACGCATTATAATCATTCGTGTTCCTCCGGTGTACATTTGCACCGGATCGAATATAGAGGCGGCTGGGGGAACCTGGCACACTCAAATTTGATATAAGGGAAGGATATTATTATGAAACGCATTTCTCGTCGTAATTTCCTCAAGGTTGCAGGCGTGGGTGCCGCTGCTCTGGGTCTGGCAGCCTGTGGCGGCAGCAAGTCCGGTTCTACCGCAACCTCCGGTTCTGCTTCTTCCGCTGCTGGTTCTTCTACCGGCAGTGTCAACACCGCTGGCTTCACCGTCCAGTACGGCCCCAACCCCGAGACTCTGGATCCCTCTTTGAACAGCGCTGTTGATGGCGCCAACACCATCATCACCATCTTCGAGCCCCTGCTGATCATCAACGAGAACAACGAAGTTATTGGTGGCCAGGCTGAGAGCTGGGAAGCAAGCGAGGACGGCCTGACCTGGACCTTCACCATGCGTGACGGCCTGAAGTGGAGCGATGGCACCGACCTGACCGCTAAGGACTTCGAGTACACCTTCAAGCGTATGGTCAACCCCGACACCGCAGCTCCCTACGCAGAGACCTGCCTGGGCATGATCGATGGTTTTGACGCAGCTGCCGGCTTCCCCGATGCAGACGGCAACCCCACTGCAGAGCCCAACCCCGATGCGCTGAACGTCAAGGCAAGCGACGACGGCAAGACCCTGACCATCGTGCTGTCCTACCCCTGCTCCTACTTCGACAAGATGGCTGCATTCGCATCCATGAGCCCTGTGCAGCAGGCTACCGTTGAGGCCAACGGCGATGCATGGTGCACCTCCGCTGAGACCTTCGTCTCCAACGGCCCCTACATGATCACCGAGTGGACCCCCTCCGAGCGTATCGTTCTGTCCAAGAACCCCAACTACGTTGGCGGCTGGGATAGCTCTAAGATCGTTTCCGACAGCATCACCCTGCTGCTGCTGGAGGACTCTTCCGCTTGCTTCGCTGCTTATAACAGCGGCGAGGCTGTCCTGATCAAGGACGTGCCCACCGACGAGATCCCCAGCCTGACCAAGGCAGAGGATGGCGGCGACTTCTATGTTGACCCCATTCTGGGCACCTATTACGTCAGCATGAACCTGCAGCGCGATGCCTTCAAGGATGCCAAGGTCCGCAAGGCTCTGGCTCTGGCTATCGACCGCGACTACGTTGCCAACACCATCATGCAGGGCACCTACTCTGCTGCTTCCAACCTGGTCGGCCCTAGCATCGTGGACGCGCAGGGCTACTTCTACGACAACGCAAACGGCGGTTCTCCCTACATTGCAGCTGACTACGAGGCAAATATGGCCGAGGCTAAGAAGCTGCTGGAAGAGGCTGGCTATCCCAATGGCGAGGGCTACCCCACCATCGAGTACAGCACCAACGATTCCGGCTACCATGTGCCTCTGGCAGAGTACCTGCAGCAGACTTGGGGCGATCTGGGCATCACTTTGACCATCAGCAAGATGGAGTGGTCTGCCTTCACCGCTGCTCGCCGTGCCGGCGAGTACGATGTTGCCCGTAACGGCTGGGTCATGGACTACAACGATCCTTCCAACATGATCGAGCTGTTCTGCTCCGGCAACGGCAACAACGATGGTAAGTACTCCAACCCTGACTTCGATGCTGCTATGGAGGCTTCCAAGGTTGCAGATGTCGCCGAGCACTTTGCACAGCTGCACAAGGCTGAGGACATCCTGATGGAGGATATGGGCTGCATCCCCGTTGCTTACTACAACGAATTCTGGCTGCAGAGCTCTTCTCTGAAGGGCGTCTGGCACAGCCCCTACGGCTACTGGTACTTCCAGTACGGCTACATCGAGGAGTGATTTCCTCCCTGTGCTGTGCAGCGTAAGCTGAACCGTAAACTATAAGCACTGAGCACCCCGCTGACCGGAAACGGTTGGCGGGGTGCTTTTTTGCTGTTATCCTGCAAAAAAGACGAGTGCTCGGTTTTGCCGAGCACTCGTCTTTTATATGTAAACCAGATTGAAAAGGTACCAGCTTACACCGTGGCCATGGCGGCCAGAACGCTCTGCCAGCTCTTGCTGCGTGCGGCAGACACAGGGGCGGGACGGGTGCGCCGTGCAGCCGGGGCAGTATGGCAGGCCGCAGAGGATACCGTCAGGGCAGGGGAGGGGCAAAAGAACACAGCAGTATCCTTTGCCAGCCACTGCGCAGCCAGTGCAGCGGCCTGCGGGTCAGATTGCAGGGCACGGCGCTCGTTCCCGGCCAAAAAATCTGCCAGCCAGTACAGAATTGCAGCCAGTGGCAGGCAGGGGGAAGCATCCTGATTCCAGTAACTCCAGCGTGCGCCGTGGCCAAGGTGGCTTTCCACCGTGATCTGTGCGCCGGTGCGGGCATTCTGCGGGATGGAGCCAACATAGTTGGTCCCGGCACGCTGTCCCAGTTCCTCTATAAGGCGCTGGGTGCGGGCAGCATCCAGACGATCCTCACGGCAGTAGGCGCGGAAGTCGGTCTGGCTCAGCAGGCTGTCGGCGCTGGACGGAAAACGCCCGGTCAACTGCCCATCCGCATTGTGGCACAGCTGCCAGCCCTTGCGGAACAGCTGGAAATTCAGGCAGCGCCGCCCCATGGTGGAGTAGCACACAAGGGCGCTTTGCTCCCCGGGCAGCTGTTTTACTTCAAGATAGGCATCGTTGCCGCAGGTATCCTGCAAACGGACGGTAAGCAGCAGCTGCGCACCGACGTGCTGGGTGGACATGGCGTTGTGCATGGCGTCAAAATAACGGGAAGCGTCCATGATTGATCTCCTTCCTATAGCAATTCAACTTTTTAATGCAACAGCAACAACGTTGAATTGCATATCGCAAATATGCTGTTTGACTGTTGCACTAATTTCTTGCCTTGCGATAAAAGCAAACAGCGAAACGTTGTAAAAGCGCCAGCCGGGTGATCGGGCCGTCAGGCTGCATAAAACTTCTCTGAACGTAGTATAGCATACTTTTGGATGAAAAACAACTGTAAGTTTTTCAAAACAACAAATTTTTGCAAAAATCTACAGCGCATTGCAAACAAAAGTTCAAAGTATGGTTGTGCACTGAGATGTGCGGTTGTAAAAAATGACCCCTGCGGGAGATGCCGGCTAAGGCCGGAACTGCTCCCACAGGGGTCGTTTTATTTTACTTCAATCGCCAAGTTCCCGGATCTCGTTCTGGATCAGCCGTCCGGCAGCGCGGGCAAGCTGATCCATGCCGCGGATGCGTGCCATATTTTTGCCGTAGATCTGCGCGGCGGCACCGGCGCTGCTGTCCTCGCCCATAAAAACGGCAGACACCCGCACGCCCTGCCGCTGTAAGGTGCGCACCTGCGCGGCGGTGTCGGCTACACCGGCGGCGTCCTCGTAGGCGCAGCCCAGCGGGTTCTGCGCCGTGGGCGGGATGCGGCGGCTGTCGTTGGGGCTGGCATCGGTCAGCAGGATCATCAGGTGGCGCGGGGCGGGGCCGGGGGCGTACCGGATCAGGTCGCCCGCCGCCCGCAGCGCCAGACCGTCCCGGTTCCAGCCCGAGGCGAAGTAGCGGAAGATATTCTGCCGGTTTTTGTCCGCAAAGCCTTTCAGCACCCGTAGTACCGTATAGCCCCGCAGACTGCTGAAGGCGCTCACCCGCACCGGAATGCCGCAGTTGGCCAAACTTTCGGCCAGAATAACACCCTGCGCCGCGATCACCTCCTGACAGTGCAGGCGGGATGCGGAGGCATCCAGCAGCAGATCTACCGTAAAGGCAGGGCAGTTTTCCTCCTCCGGGCACAAAAACACCCGGTCGTCGTTCAGGTAAGGGGCGCGCCACACCCGCCCGGCGCACAGATCACCGCTGCGCGCCACCCGCTGGTCGGGCTGCTGATGCACCAGAATGCAGTTGCGGATCTGCTCGGTAAGGCGCAGCACCACGCTGCGGTGCAGCTCCTGATTTTTGGCATAGTAGGCGCGGTTGCGTTCGGCCTGCAATTCGGCCTGCTGTGCCAGCTGCCGTGCCACCGGGGTGGGTGCCTGCGCCGGGCTGGGTACACCGGCGCTGAACCACAGATGACAGCCCAGATGCACCCCGGTGCACAGTTCCTGCTCGGCCTTGCGCAGCTGCTCCGGCGGGTAGAAACAGCGCCCAAAGCAGCTTTCAATGTAGGCGCGATCCTGCGCGGCGCGCTGCCTCAGGGTAATGTTTGCCCGGCGCTTGTCCACCGCCAGCCCGCTGCCTGTGGCATCCACCGCACCGGAATGCTCCACCGTCACCCGGTCTGTCTTGATCATCTGGGTGGGCATGGTTTTGGTAGCCAGCTTTGCCCAAAAGCCTTGCAGCCGCAGGTGCAGCGCGGGCTTTTGGCGCACCTTGCCGTCAAACAGGGCGAACTTTGCAAACAACGCCAGCAGGTCTTTTTTGAGCAACGCTGGCTCCGGTATGTTCTCCGGTGCCAGCGCTGCGGCAAGGCTGCTCTCGTAAGGGGTCATGACCGGAGCGGTGCGTCCCAGCACCTTGCGCCAGCGTGCAGCCTGCATGGTGTACACCAGCTGGTTTTTCGCCATCCACTCCTGCCGCGAAAGCTTGTACTGAATGGCAAAAAAGTAGTCCGCGTGGGCAAATCGCAGCGCTTCCAGCACCGGGCGGCGGGGCAGCTCCAGCCGGTAGGCGGCGTTTTCTAAGTACAGCCACGCCATATCGTCCAGCATGGGCTGGCGCACATCGCCCTCCCATGCGGAAAAAATGTCCCGGATCAGCGCGTCACCGTAGTATTTGTGCACCAGTCCCACGATGCAGTTCATGTAAAAATCAATGGTGCCGTCTGTGTTGCGGGCCAGAAACAGCGGCTCGAAGCCGTAAGCACCAGCAGCGGCCCAGACCTGATTGGCCGCACGCCGCTCCTGCGCGGTGTAGCTCTGGGCGTCCATCAGGCAAACAGCTTTCCGGCATCCAGCTTGGCCGGGATGCGCGCGGCGATCACGTCCCGGATCAGTCCCTGCTCGTAGGAGTCAAAGGCCTTGTTGGTGATGCCCATATCCAGCGCCGCCCCGGCGGGGATGCCCCTGCGGATCAGCCGCAGCGCGTCCAGCATACCGCGCAGATCCAGCGCCTTGGTGGAGATCTCGGCACTGTCGCACTTTTTCTGCAGGTCCAGAAAAAGCAGTGCGAACTGGTGCACATACTTTGCGGCAAGATCCGGGAACTGCGCCCGCAGCAGCTTTTCCAGATTATCCTGCGTGATGGTGGGCATCTGCACCACCGCAAAGCGGGAGGTGAGCGCTTCGTTCAGCTCCCGGGTGCCCGCGTAGCCGTAGTTCATGGTGGCGATAAAGCGGGTCTCCTCGGCCAGCGGGATGCGGTCGTACCCGGGCACGTCGATGGCGCGGCGGAAATCCAGTACCGCGTGCAGCACCGCCAGCGCCTCGTTTTTGGCCATGTTGATCTCGTCCAGCACGCCGAAGCCGCCGCACTGTGCGCAGCGGTACACCGGCCCGGGACGGAACACCACCTGCCCGCCCGCAAAGGTATCCATGCCGATGAGGGAGGCGGCGTCCATGTTTACATGAAAGGAGATGTCCCACGCGGGGCGGCCAAAGGCGGCGGCAAGATTTTCTGCCAGCACGTTTTTGCCGGTGGCCTTTCCGCCGGCCAGCAGCAGGTTTTCGCCGCAGAGGATAGCCGCCAGCGCCTGCTCCCACACCTCTTTGCCGTAGTAGATAAAGGCAGGGGCGGGGATACGCGGGCGCAGCGTCTCGCTGAGCGGATGGGCGGCGCGGTATTCCTGCACCGCCGTAAGCAGGGCGGGGTCCACCCCTTCCTGCCGTAAGGTATCCAGAATATCCGACATTTGTACAAACACCTCGATCTCTGACCGGGTGGGATGAACTGCCCGGTTTTCAGCCTTATCATAGCACAATCGCGGCCATTTGTGTAGGGGGCGTGCGGGGCAAAAAACGCAAAGGGGGGCAGCCCCAAATGGGGCTGCCCCTCTTCACATGAAAAAGAAGAAAAGAAGAAACGCTTAGAGTATGCAGGAAAAACGCGCTTTATCAGGCGTTTTCCAGACCGGCCATCTGCTTGATGGCCTTCATGGCGAAGGTCAGGGTGCGGCCCATAGCCACACCGGCCATCAGGCAGGGGTAGTTGTTGGCAAAGAAGCTGCCGGACATATCGCCGGTAATGTACAGACCCTCCATGGGCTGATTGTTGGTGTCCAGAGCCTGACCCTTTTCGTTGATGGCGATGCCCTGCTCAGTGGTCAGCAGGGAAGCACCCAGCCAGCAGCCGTAGAAGGGCGCGGTGCGAATGGCGCTCAGGCGGTAAGCGGGCTTGCCGAAGTCCTCGTCGTTCTGTTTATCGTACAGCTCATTGTAGCGCTCCACGGTAGCAAGGAAGGTATCCTTGGCAGCGCCGGTAAAGCCCATCTTGTCGGCCAGCTCGTCCAGAGTATCGCACTTGAACAGTGCACCGGCCTCGATAGCCTCGTCCATCTTGCCCTGAATGTACTTTTCACCGCCGTTGCGGGTCTGGGCAGAGCAGCCGATGGTGTGGAAACGCTTTGCATCCTCCAAAATGTTGGCATCGCAGATCTGTGCGTAGACGCGGCCCGGCTGGTGGGCGGCAGCGTAGACGATATCGTTGTAGGGGCAGCTCTCGTTGGCAAAACGCTCGCCGTTGCGGTTCACCTTCAGGAAGGGCTGGGTGCCGGGATTATACTGGCGGATCTTACCGGGGAAAGCCTTGCCGCCAAAGGCGGAGTCGCTGTCCACATAACCGGCATCCACACCGGGGGCAACAATGCCGCGGTCAAACAGCATGGGAGCGGCTTCCTTGTCCAGATTAGCGCCTGCCCACACTGCGGCGCGGATACCGTAGCCCTTGTCGGCGGGGGAGTAGGAGCAGGCGGTGGTCACGCTGGTGCCCAGCGGGTCCAGCTGCTCCATCATGTAGGGGTTGCCGGGGAAGCCGCCGCAGGCCAGCAGCACGCCCTGATTGGCGTTGTAACGGATGAAGTGGTCATCCTCGGTGCTCTGGGCGATGACGCCGGTAATGCGGCCATCGCTGTTCTTTTCCAGCTTGGCAAGGCTGGTCTTGAAGTCTACATCGTAGCCCAGCTCCTGAATGTACTGCAGCAGCAGCTCATTGCGAGCCAGACCAGACTCGCGCTCGCTGGCCATGTAGTTGTGCTCCTGCACAGGGTAGAGGTAGTCGGTGTTGTGCTCGGCATTCTCTGCGGGCCATGCAGCCTCGCTGCCGGAGGTGAAATCGCACACCCAGCCGTACTTATCCTCCAGAATGCTGCGCATAAAGTCGTGCATGGCGGCAGACTCATTGATCCAGGTCTTGACCACGCGCTGGTCGCACTTGCCGGAGGCATAGCGGGAGATCTCGCTCAGCAGCTTTGCCTTATCGGTGGCGGGTTCGCCAGCCTCCTTAGCGGCAGCAGAATCAACAGCGCCGTACCAGTGACGGGTGTCCTGCACGTTGGCGTTCTGCTCGATAACACGGAAGTTCAGGCCGTTGGCAGCAGCATAGGCGGCAGCGAACATACCGCCGTTGCCAGCGCCCACGATCAGGATGTCGGTGTCCACGGTCTCAGTGATGGCAGTCTCGTCGATGTCGGGCTCTTTGCCCAGCCAGTCGTTCTCATCGCCGGTGGGCAGCTGCACGCTGGAGACCACGGCCTCGCCCTTGGCCTGTGCGTAGCAGCTCTTGGCGGCCTTCATCACGGCATCGGAGGTGATGGTGGAGCCGGAAACGCCGTCGATCTCGGCAGAACCGGCAGCCATCAGCTGCTCGCGCAGCTCGTCGGCAGCGGCAGCGCCGAAGGAAGCGGTCTCGCCGGAGGTGTCCACCACCACATCGGTCACAGCGCTGTCGGAGAAGGTCATGGTGACCTTGACGGTGGAGGAGATACCCTCGGCAGTGCCTTCGTAGGTGCCGGGAATGTACTGACCGGCAGCACCGGAGGTGGAAGCGGAAGCAGAACCGGAGGCGGCATTGCAGGCAGCCAGAGCACCGGCGGTCACACCGCTCATGGCGGCGGCAGCGGCAATCTTGATAAAGCCCTTACGGGAGATCTTGTTCATAGGTACGCTCTCTTTCTTTTTTGTTCTTCTTTGTGTTCCTTCTTATCGTGCAGCAAAGCAAAAGGCACTTTGCCGAATCCTTAACAATTGTAGCGTAGAAGGGTGCTGTTTACAATTCATATTTTTTATATTATAATTTAGGCTAACCTAATGTATTGCAGGAGGGAAAAAGCATGAACGAGAGCGCACTGGAAGGCTTTATAAAGATCGTGGAACTGAACAGTTTTTCTGCGGCGGCAGAGGCGTTGTATCTTTCCCAGTCGGCACTTTCGCAGCAGATCCGCACGCTGGAAGGGCAATTGCAGTTCAAGCTGTTCCAGCATGTGCCGCGCCGGGTGGTGCTGACCCCGTCGGGGCAGGATTTTTACCCCAAGGCAAAGCAGCTGATAGCCCTATATCAGCAGGCAGTGTGCCATGCCCGTGCGGTGCAGCAGCAGGAAAAACCGCCGGAACGGCATCTGGTCATTGCGTGTTGCCATGAAGCCATGCGGATGTTCGGGTACGACCTGTTTTCCCTGACAAGTGACTTGTGCCTGCGGTATACCCCCATTCTGGGGTGGTGCGCCAACCGCAGCGAGGTCTGGCGCAGCCTGAAAAAAGGGGAGATGGATCTTTCCTTCCAGCTGGAAAGTGCAGAGTTCTACGCGCAGGGGCTTACCTTTGTGCCGCTGTTCTATATGCCAGAACTTTGCATCCCCATCCACCCGCCCGCCGATATGCCGGTGGGCAGACTGACCTTGGAACAGGCATTGCAATACCGCTGGCTGCCCATCAAGGAGATGTACCAGACTGTCTACGAAACAAGCCTGCTGCAGGAGGGAATGGACCGAGGGGTGGAGTTTACGCCGGTGGGCGGTATCCGCAGTGCAGCCTACGGCGACCCGGCGCTCAAGATGGTCCCGGCGGTCTATTACCGCAGACCCGACCTCAGTTTTGTGCGGGTACTGGACTGGGGCAGGGGACACCGGTTTGGCATCGTGCTGGGGCAAAAGCGCGAGGACCCGGTGGTAATGGCTTATGTCCGCGCGTTGCAGCAACAGCTGCCGTCCCTCTCGGAAAAGCTGTTCGGCCTGAAACTGGAACCGGTGGAGGAATAAAAAACTCCCCCAGTCGCCTGCGGCGACAGCCCCCTCGGAGATGGGGCCTTTGGCATAACGGTGCAGTTTTCGGTAAAACATAAAAGTGTTCCTTCTCGCCAGAGACTCCCTCTTTGAGGGAGCTGGCAAAGCCGGTAGGCTTTGACTGAGGGAGTTTATACAAAAGAGCACCTGCTGCCCTAAAAAGGCAACAGGTGCTCTTTTTGCAGTTATATTGCGATAACAGGTGCTTTAATCCACAACATCCTCGAACTGGCTGTTGTACAGATCGGCGTAGAAGCCGCCGGCTTCAATCAGCTGGTCGTGGGTGCCCTGCTCCACAATGTCGCCGTCCCGCATCACAAGAATGAGGTCGGCGTCCCGGATGGTGGAAAGACGGTGGGCAATAACAAAGCTGGTGCGGCCCTCCATCAGATGATCCATAGCGGTCTGGATACGCTGTTCGGTGCGGGTATCCACGCTGCTGGTAGCCTCATCCAAAATCAGGATGCGGTTATCTGCCAGAATGGTGCGGGCGATGGTAAGCAGCTGTTTCTGTCCCTGACTGACGTTGGAGGCGTCCTCGTTCAGTTCCATCTGGTAGCCGCCGGGCAGGGTGCGGATAAAGTGGTCGGCGTTGGCAGCCTTTGCGGCGGCGATCACCTCTTCATCGGTGGCGTCCAGCCGACCGTAACGGATGTTCTCCATGATGGTGCCCTTGAACAGCCATGTGTCCTGCAGCACCATGCCGAAGCCCTCACGCAGGGCGCTGCGGTCAAAGTCCCGCACATCGTGGCCGTTCAGGGTGATGGAACCGGAATCCACATCATAGAAGCGCATGAGCAGCTTGACCATGGTGGTCTTGCCTGCGCCGGTGGGGCCGACAATAGCCACCTTCTGGCCGGGCTTGACCTCACAGCTGAAATCGTGGATGACGGTCTTGTCCGGGGTGTAGCCGAAGCGGACATGACTGAATGTCACCTGACCGTTGATGCAGCCGGGGTCGGCCCGGCGGGCCGGGTCTGCCTGCTGATCCTCTTCCGGCTCGTTCAGAAACTCGAACACCCGCTCAGCGGCAGCGGCCATGCTCTGCAGCATGTTGGACACCTGAGAAAGCTGCTGGATGGGCTGGGTGAAGTTCTTGACGTACTGGATGAAGGCCTGAATGTCACCGATGGTAATGGTGCCGTTTGCCGCAAAAATGCTGCCCACGATGGCCACTGCCACGTAGCCCAGATTGCCCACAAAGTTCATAATGGGCATCATCAGGCCGGAGAGAAACTGGCTCTTCCATGCGGATTCGTACAGCTTATCGTTGGCGGCGTTGAAGTCGTTCAGCACCACGGCCTCGCGGTTGAAGGCTTTGACCACGTTGTGGCCGGAGTAGACTTCTTCCACCTGACCGTTCACAACGCCCAGAATGGCCTGCTGTGCCTTGAAGTATTTCTGGCTGAACCGAACTACGATGAGCACCAGCACCAGCGAGACGGGCAGGATCAGCAGGGCGATCAGGGTCATCTTCGGGCTGATGGACAGCATCATGACCAGCACGCCGATCATGGTGGTCACACTGGTGATGAGCTGGGTGATGCTCTGGTTCAGGCTCTGGCCCAGCGTGTCCACATCGTTGGTGATGCGGGACAGCACCTCGCCCACGGTGCGCTTTTCAAAGTAGGCAAGGGGCAGGCGGTTGATCTTTTCGCTGATCTGCTTGCGGAAGTCGTAGCACACCTTCTGCGAAAGACCGGTCATCAGCCAGCCCTGAATAAAGCTGAAGGCACTGCTCAGCAGGTACATGCCCAGCAAAAACAGCAGGATGCGGCCGATATACACAAAGTCGATGCTGCCGGTGCCGCGCAGCTTGGCGATCCAGCCGGTGGCAAGAGCCGTGGTGGCCTTTGCCAGCACCTTGGGGCCTGCAATGTTGAAGATGGTAGAAAGAATGGCAAATACAATGGCGGTAACGAGCGAAAGGCGGTAGCGGCCAAGGGTGCGCACAAGCTGCAGCAGGGTGCCCTTGAAGTCCTTGGCGCGTTCGGTCGTCATGCGTCCGGGTCTTGGCATATCACTCACCCTCCTTTTCGGTATTCAGAGATTTGAGGTCCAGCTCCTTCTGGCTCAGCTGGCTGCGGGCGATCTCCTGATACTCCGGGCAGGAAGCCATCAGCTGGGCATGGGTGCCCTTGCCCACCAGACGGCCTTCGTCCAGCACCAGGATCTGGTTTGCGTGCAGCACAGTGGAGATGCGCTGAGCCACAATGATAACGGTAGCGTTATCGGTCTGGGCTTTCAGTGCACGGCGCAGGGCAACATCGGTCTTAAAGTCGAGGGCAGAAAAGCTGTCGTCGAACAGATAAATTTTGGGGTCCTTGGCAATGGCGCGTGCAATGGAAAGGCGCTGCTTCTGGCCGCCGGACACATTGGAGCCGCCCTGTGCAATGGGGCTTTGGTAGCCCTCGGGCTTTGCGTCGATGAACTCGGTGGCCTGCGCAATGGCGGCAGCCTTTTTTACATCGGCATCGGTGATGTGCTCCCCGCCGAACTTCAGGTTCGAGTCGATGGTGCCGCTGAACAGCACGCCCTTCTGGGGCACATAGCCCAGCAGGTCG
>ENA-OWRC01002895-OWRC01002895.1-human-gut-metagenome-genome-assembly--contig:-NODE-2895-length-12196-cov-4.241249_pt1 | contig 12196 bp, 8 predicted proteins | sample MGYA00248268_ERZ651895 | MGnify/ENA primary metagenome ERZ651895 (study PRJEB26924, sample SAMEA4378242) | human gut metagenome | biome: human gut; feature: human-associated habitat; material: faeces...
GTTTCGTATTTACTACTCATAGAGAAACCTCCCCAGTTGGTGCTACTAATTGACAGTCTGGACGCGCTTGTTCAAATGTGAAAGCCGCACGTAACAATGTTTCTTCACCCATGGCAGGACCAAGCAATTGCATACCGATTGGCAAATTGCTGCTGCTCATACCTGCTGGAATGCTGATACCTGGGATACCTGCAAGGTTAGCTGGTACTGTACAAATATCTTCTAAGTACATTGCTAATGGATCATTTGCTTTTTCACCAAATTTATAAGACGTATTAGGTGCAGTTGGTGTTAAGATTAAATCCACTTTGGAGAAAGCTTCATCAAATTCATTTTTAATGAGGCGGCGTACTTTCAAAGCTTTCAAGTAGTAAGCATCATAGTAACCAGCACTCAATACATAGGTACCTAACAAGATACGACGTTGTACTTCAGGACCAAAACCTTCTGTACGAGTTTTAGTAGACATTTCTACTAAATTGTCAGCAGCAACGCGCATACCATAGCTTACACCGTCATAACGAGCCAAGTTAGAGCTTGCCTCTGCCAATGCGATGATGTAGTACGCAGACAAAGCATATTTAGAGTTAGGCAAGGAAACCTCTACGATTTCAGCACCTAATTTTTTATACGTTTCGATAGCCTCTTCCATAGCTTTGCGAACTTCACTATTGAGACCTTCACCGAAGAATTCTTTTGGCACGCCGATTTTAAGATTTTTTACATCATTGACAAGCGCTGTAGTGTAATCTACACGAGCCCCTGGAATAGATGTAGAATCTTTCGCATCGTAACCAGAGATTGCATTCAATACTAAAGCAGCATCAGTTACGTCACGTGTAATAGGGCCAACTTGGTCCAAAGAGGATGCAAAGGCAATAAGGCCATAACGAGATACATTACCGTAAGTTGGTTTCAAACCTACAACGCCACAGAAGGACGCTGGTTGACGGATGGAACCGCCTGTATCAGAGCCAAGAGCCCAAATAGCAGTACTACTTGCTACAGCAGCTGCACTACCACCAGAGGAACCACCTGGTACACAATCAGTATTCCAAGGGTTAGTTGTTTTTGCTAATGCAGAATTCTCTGTAGAGCCACCCATAGCAAATTCGTCCATGTTAAGTTTACCAAGGCTAATATAATGATTATCTTGTAAACGTTCGATAACAGTCGCATTATATGGAGGAACAAAGTTTTCTAACATTTTAGACGCACATGTTGCAGGCTGGTCTTTTATACAAATATTATCTTTGATGGCACCAGGAATACCTGCTAATGGAGAAATAGCTTCACCTTTAGCAATTAATTCGTCTACAGTTTTAGCTGTAGCTAAAGCGCGGTCATGAGAATCGGATAAGTACGCATGTACAGTCGGCTCCACTTTCGCTTTATGTGCAATGACAGCATTCGTCAATTCAACGGCGCTGATTTCTTTATTCACTAGTTTCTTGTGTAATTCATGAATTGTTGCCACAGCGAAACCTCCTATTCTTGTACAACGCGAGGTACTTTAAAGTACCCATCCTCTGCTTCTGGAGCATTAGATAAAGCTAAATCATGATCAAGGGATGGTTTCATTTCATCCTCTCTAAGTACATTATGCAATGGTACCGCATGGGCCATAGGCTCAACACCATCAAGCTCTAATGCATCTAGTTCAGCAACATAAGACAAGATATCGGACAACTCTTTTTCTACATGTGCCATATGTTCTTCCTTAACTTCCAAGCGTGAAAGCAAGGCGATTTTTTTTATTTCCTCTTGGCTGATTTTCATCGGAACACATCCTTTCATAATTATTTATTATAAAGCAAATAATATATATTTTCAAAACATTATAAGAATGTATATCTATTGGATTTCTCCTAGATTGCGTAAAAGCTCTACAAACTCTTCTTCGTTTATGACGCGAATCCCCAATTCATTGGCTTTCGTAAGCTTACTACCGCTATCTTCACCGGCTACAACAAGTGTAGTTTTCTTTGACACAGAGCCTGTAACTTTTGCCCCATGAGCTTCAAGAATTTTACCGGCTTCACTGCGGCCCATAACCTCAAGCTTACCTGTGAGAACAACGATTTCCCCGTCCATTTGATTGCCTGCAGCTTCTATTACATCTACAGTCATCTTAAGTCCGGCTTGTGTTAACCCTTCAATAATAGCCACATGAGTAGGATCTTGACGATATTCTACGATACTATCGGCCATTGTAGGACCAATCTCCTCCACCGCAACGAGTTCTTCCTTAGTAATAGTCATGAACCGTTCCATAGATTTCACGACATTAGCAATTGTTGCAGCTGCTTTAGAGCCAATTAGACGAATACCAAGACCATATAATACGCGGTCCAAACCACGAGATTTAGAATCTCCGATAGCTTTTACTAAATTCTCTGCAGATTTCTTGCCCATTCGGTCCATCGTAACTAGTTGATCTACCGTTAAGTGATATAAATCCACCACATTAGCAATCAACTTATTATTGATTAAGTTTTCTACAATGCTAGGGCCTAAACCGTCAATATTCATAGCATCTCGAGAGGCAAAGTGAATGATTTGCTCTTTCTCGATAGCAGGACAATGTTTATTCGTACAACGTACAGCCGCTTCTCCTTCGCGACGAACTGTAGGAGATTCGCATACTGGACATGTGTTAGGAATTGTGAAAGGTACTTCAGAACCAGTACGTTTTTCAGGAACTACGCGAATAACTTCAGGAATGATTTCTGCTGCCTTGTGAATGATGACATGGTCACCAATGCGGATGTCCTTTTCATTGATAAAGTCTTGATTGTGTAATGTTACACGACTCACATTTGTACCAGACACAAATACAGATTCAAGCTCACCAGTAGGGGTGAGAACACCAGTACGACCTACATTAATCGTAATATCCTTAAGAATGGTTTCTACCTCTTCAGGAGGATATTTATAGGCAGTAGCCCACTTAGGATCTTTTGCAGTACTGCCTAGTGCCTCTTGATCATCAAAGCTATTTACTTTAATAACCATACCGTCAGTATCATATGGCAAGTCATGGCGTTTTTCTTCCCAATAATTAATAGTTTCAATAACTTCATCAATAGTTTGACACACGCGATAGTGAGGATTTACAGAGAACTTAAAGTTTTCTAAGCTTTTAAGTAATTCCTCTTGACTATGAATACTAGCACCTTCTTCAGAGCCAATAGCATAGGCAAAGAAAGCTAAGTTACGACTTGCTGTAATAGCAGGATCTTGTTGACGCAAAGAGCCTGCCGCAGCATTACGAGGATTCACAAAGGTTGGTAACCCCTCTTCATCACGTTCTTCATTTATGCGTTTAAATTCACTATGAGGCATATACGCTTCACCGCGAACCTCGATAAATTCTGGTGCATTCTCTAGGTATAAAGGAATCGATTTAATAGTACGTACATTAGCGGTTACATCTTCCCCAACGCGACCGTCACCTCGCGTTACGGCACGTACAAACATGCCATTTTCATAGTGTAAATTGACAGCCAATCCATCAATTTTTAACTCTACTACATACGCAGATGGCTTATGTCCTAATTCCTTTTCTACGCGACTAGCAAATGCTCGAACTTCATCAGCATTGAATACATTGGAAAGACTCAACATAGGACGTCCATGAACAACCTTTTCAAAGGAGCCTTCCACCTTCATACCTACACGTTGTGTTGGAGAAGATGGCACAATATATTCTGGATGAGCTGTTTCTAAATCTACAAGCTCACGATATTTTTTATCATATTCAAAGTCACTCATCGTAGGAGCATCTTTTACATAGTATAAATACTGTGCATGAGTAAGCTCTTGTTGCAACTCTTTAATTCTATCTTTCGGATTCATATTACATCCCTTTTACTGTACAGTAACACTCTATACGTTCCTTACAAGCAAGGTAGAGAGGTTAACTGCGATACACAAGTTTTATCCCTTTTTGACAGGTGCAAATTTAGCCATAACCACACGTACACCTTGTGTGGGGAATTCAATAGTCAGCTTCATGCCAGCCCCTTCACCAGCAACGTTGATAACCTTGCCATTGCCCCACTTACTATGAATAGCAGTATCGCCAATCTTCCAATCAGCAATTACTTCATTGCGAACGATTGGCTTCGTAACTGGTCGGCTTGTGACACTCATATGTTGCGGCACATGACGCTTAATGTCATCAGGTACTTTGCGCTTAGCACGCAAACCATCTACTAACTCTTCAGGAATTTCGTCGATAAAGCGAGATGGTAAATAACTACTTGTACGACCAAATACAGTACGCGTCGTAGCGTTAGAAATATATAATTCCTTCTCCGCCCGTGTAATACCTACGTAAGCTAGACGACGCTCCTCTTCAATCTCCTCAGGGTTCATCAAGGTTCGACTATGAGGGAATAAACCTTCCTCCAAGCCTCCTAAGAATACAATAGGGAATTCCAAACCTTTAGCGGCATGCAATGTCATCAATGTTACCTTGGACTCTTCTTGCTCGAAGGAATCAACATCGTTAACAAGGGCCACTTGTTCTAAGAAATCCTCTACAGTACCAGATGGATTTGTATCTTGGAAGTCTTTAGCTACAGATAAAAGCTCACCGATATTCTCCGCGCGCGCTTGATCTTGTGGATCTATACTTTCTTCCAACTGAGCTAAATAACCCGTTCTATCTAAAATAGACTCTAGAATATCTAGTACCGTTCTATCTTCCATTTCAGCTACAAGTGTGAAAATAAGAATGCCAAACTCTTCTAACTTTTCTTTTGTCTTACCCTTAATAGAATCTACCAAGTGTAGCTGCGTTAAGGTCATAAATAAAGACGTTCCATTAGCACGGGCATAGTCCTGTAGTTTGGCCACAGTAGTAGCGCCGATACTTCGTTTAGGGACGTTGATAATACGCAATAGACTCAAATCATCAAAAGGATTATATAACACGCGCAAGTACGCTAATACGTCCTTAATTTCTTTACGATCATAGAACTTTGTGCCCCCCACCATTATGTATGGCAAAGCACGTTTGATAAGTGCCTCTTCAAGTACACGAGACTGAGCATTCGTACGATATAAAATGGCCATATCCCCATAAGGAACACCGTGAATATCGTGCTTTTTAGCAATTGTATCGCCGATAAAAGCAGCCTCCTCATGTTCAGATTGGGCCGTAAAGTGCTGAATCTTAGCACCTTCCGTCTTGTCAGTCCAAAGATTTTTCTTTGGTCGACCTTCATTATTCTCTATAACAGCATTGGCTGCATCTAGAATAATCTTAGTAGAACGATAGTTTTGTTCCAGTTTAATAGATGTACAGTTCGGATAATCCTTTTCAAAGTCTAGGATATTTTGAATATCTGCACCACGCCAAGCGTAAATACTTTGGTCAGCATCACCTACTACAGCGATGTTTTTCCAATGTGAAGCCAATAATTTAGCCAATAAATATTGAGCATGGTTCGTATCTTGATACTCGTCGATCATAACATAACGGAAACGTTTGCTATATTTATCTAGGACAGCCTCATTAGACTGTAATAATTTTACGGCTACCAATAATAGATCATCAAAATCTAAAGCATTATTCTTACGCAATTCACGCTCGTAATACTCGTAAACGTCGGCAACCTTTTGCTGGTAAAAGTCTCTCGCTTGCTTTCTAAAATCAGAAGCAAAGAGTAATTTATTCTTTGCATCTGAAATAGCTGCAATCATAGCACCAACGGGATAGTATTTATCGTCCAAGTTTAGTGCCTTCAAAGCCGCCTTAATCACAGCTTGCGAGTCAGACGTATCATAAATGGTAAAGTTACTGTTATACCCTAAGAAATTATCTAACTCAAAACGTAAAAACTTAGCACAGAAGCTATGGAACGTACTGAGCCAGATACGATTAGCTACATCCCCTACTAAACCTTCTACACGGTTTTTCATCTCTTTAGCCGCTTTATTGGTAAAGGTAATGGCTAAAATTTCATAAGGATTTACACCTTGTGCCAATAAATGTGCAATACGAACTGTTAAAACCTTTGTTTTACCAGATCCGGCACCGGCTAAAATCAACAAAGGGCCTTCCGTATGTTGTACGGCTTGTTGTTGCTCTTTATTTAAACCTGTTAATAATGAATTCATCGGAACACCCCTAGCGCCCTTACATAATGGTTATAAAAATAACTCAAACAGAAATTAATGAGCTATAGTTTTATATTTGAAAATAACATTTGTTATGATTACATATATAACTAAAGTCATGTAAACTCTATACATAGAGAAGAAGAACGTTGCAAGCAACGTTCTTTTCCTTTGTATACTATTTCATAGCACCAAGGATTGGTGGTACGATTTGTTTTTTACGAGACATAGTGTTTGGTAAGAATACACCATTGTCTTTAACTTCTTTTTCAAATGCTTTTGTAACTACAGCTTCTACATCACCACTGAATAATAATGTAGTACTTTCATCAAGAATATTTGTAATCATGATGTAAGATGCATCGTAGTTGTTAGCACTGCGAAGAGCTTCTAAAGCTTGTACTAATTCACCTTGTTTAGCCAATACGTCTGTTGTATCCATAACGGAAATTTGACCGATAGAAATCGTTTTACCAGCTTCGGAGAATTCTTTCATATCTGTACGAACGATATCATCATTAGTCAAATCAGAAATATCTGCACCAGCTTTTAACATATCAAGGCCATAGGACTCGATATCTACACCGGCGATTTCAGCCAATTTGTGAGCCATTTCTTTATCTGTTTCTGTGCATGTAGGAGAACGGAATAATACAGTATCAGAAATGATAGCGGATAACATCAAGCCTGCAATAGCTTTAGGAATTTCTTGATTATTTTCCATATACAATTTAGTGATGATTGTATTGGAGCAACCTACTGGTTCTAAGCGCATGAATACAGGACCATCAGTTTCAAAATCGCCAATGCGGTGATGATCAACTACGCCACACATATTCATGGATTTATAACCATCGATGATTTGCTTAGATTCATTGTGGTCAGTTAGGTATAAGTTGCCACCTTCTGGCGCAAACTCTTCCCAGTTTTTAACAATTTGCGGATGTTCAAAACCAAAATGGTTCAAAATGTATGTTGTTTCTTTGTTTGCTTCACCGGCACAAACTGGAGTTGCTGGTGTGCCCATTTGTGTTAATAAATTTGCAAAGGAAATAGCAGAACAAATAGAATCTGTATCAGGGCTTTTATGACCTGCTACATATGTTTTTACGTCACTCATAATATACCTCTTTTATTTTTAGTTTCACATTTTATATTGACCTAGGTCAATCCGATTTTTAACTATATTATTATACCATAAATTATACAAAAAAACACGCCACTACTAAGTAGTGACGTGTTTTTATCATTCTAAAAAATTATCTAATGTAAATGATTAGTCGTGATTTTTTTTGCGGTTTGTAAACAAACCAGGCCCAAGTGTTTCAATGATGATGAACAGCATTGGAATGATAAAGATACCAAACAATGTTGCTGTTGTCATCCCTGCTACTACAGTAATACCCATGGATGTACGAGCACCAGAACCAGCACCAGTAGATACTGCCAATGGCAATACACCAAGGATAAACGCAAAGGATGTCATCAAAATTGGACGTAAACGAATTTTTGCAGCTTCGATAGCGGCATCAACAACGTTCATACCACGTTCGTCAACACGGATCTTAGCGTACTCAATAATCAAAATCGCATTTTTGGCAGCCAAACCAACAAGGGTTAAGAGACCAATCTGCATGTAAATATCATTAGCTAAGGAATATCTGCCTGTAAAGTTCAACAAGAATGGAACTAAAGAAGCACCAATCATACCAGATGGTACGGAGAACAATACGGCAAATGGAACCTTCCAAGATTCATACAAGGCAGCCAAGATCAAGAATACGAAGACTAGACCTAAACCTAAAATCATCATAGTTTGAGAACCAGCTTTTAACTCTTCACGAGATTGACCTGCCCAGTCATAAGAATAACCTGCAGGCAATGTTTTAGCTGCCGCCTCTTTCAATGCGTTAATTGCATCACCAGAGGAGTAACCATTTGCTTGAGAACCACCGATTTGTACGGCCATGGCATTATCAAAACGAGTAATGCTAGACGGTGTACCTGTTTGTTCCTTCGTAATGTAGTTAGATACAGGAACCATAAGCCCCTTACTATTTCTAACAGCCAACATATTAAGTCGATCTGCATTTTGGCGGTAAGCATCTTCCGCTTGAACTACTACCTTATAGTTTTTACCGTACATGGTAAAATCATTGACTTGAATACTACCGTAGAAACCTTGTAATGTAGTAAAGATATCAGCTAAAGCAACACCATCTTGTGCCGCTTTCTCACGATTCACATCAAACTGTAAGGATGGTGTAGATGTATCAAATGTAGTGTAAATAGACTGAATAGCTGGGCTCTTACGAGCTTCTGCAATAAACTCATTAGCACGTTCAGCCATAACTTGTGGACTATCACCAGCTTTATTGATGATATACATACTGAAACCACCTGTAGAACCTAAACCAGGAATAGATGGTGGATTCATTGCAATAACTGTTGCTTCAGGAACACCTTGTGCAGCAAAACCAAATGTTTGACCAACCATTGCATTAATAGATGTAGCTTGTGTTGTACGATACTTCCAATCAGACATAGTCGCAAAGATTACACCAGCACTAGATTTTTGACCACCACCTAAGAGGTCAAAGCCCGCTACCGTAAATACTTCTTGGAACAATTGTTCATCTTTAGGTTTTTCTGGATCATTTTTACCTTCTAAGAAGGAAGCAATTTTTTCAAGTGTTGCCATAGTACGCTCAGATGTAGCACCTGGCGGTTCATTAACGGCAATCATATAATAACCACTATCCTCTGCAGGTACGAAAGATGTAGGCAAGAAGTGGAATACTAAGCCTGTTCCCCCCGCAAAGATAAGCAATGCAATGACAGTCAAGCTTAGTCGATGACTTAAACGGGCTAATTGGATACCATACCAATTACTAAATCGCTCAAGAGCATCGTTAAACTTGTTCAATTGACGATGTAACCAATCTTCATGCTCCTTAGGCGTATGCGGTTTTAACATAGTAGCACACAAGGCCGGTGTTAAAACGAGGGCTACAACGGCAGAAATAACAACAGAAACTGCAATCGTCAAGGCAAACTGTTTATAAAGAATACCTGTCATACCACCCATGAAGGCAACTGGAATAAATACAGCTGACAATACAAAGGCGATACCAATAACAGGACCTTGTACATTCTCCATCGCTTTAATAGCAGCCTCTTTTGGAGCCAGGCCATTATACTTTAATTCATATTCAACCGCTTCTACTACAACGATAGCGTCATCCACGACGAGGCCGATGGCCAATACCATTGCAAATAGGGTTAATGTATTAATGGAGAAATCTAAAAGGACAAAGGCAGCAAATGTACCGAGCAAAGATACTGGTACGGCAATCATTGGAATGATTGTGGAGCGCCAAGATTGTAAGAATACATAAACTACAACTAAAACGAGGAGCAATGCTTCAATGAAGGTATGTTCAACCTCATTAATAGAGGCACTAACGAATTTTGTATTATCTACTACTACCTTATATTCTAAATCAGGCGGGAAAGATTTAGATTGTTCGTCTAAAACCTTCTTTACATTAGAGATAGTCTCTAATGCATTCGCATCACTTTGAAGAGAAATAGCAAAACCAGCAACTTCTTTATGAGCAGATTTAGCAATAAAGTTATAGTCTTTAGCACCAATTTGAATACGAGAGACATCTTTTAGATGGAGAACCTTGCCATTGGAGTTCTTAATCGCAATGTTACCGAATTGTTCCGGTGTTACTAAACGACCGTCAATTTTAATAGGATACTGGAATGCTTGTTCCCCATTTGTAGGATTTTGACCAACTGTACCAGCAGCTGCTTGAAGGTTTTGCCCTCTAATTGCAGCCGTTACTTCAGATAAAGTAACGCCTAATTTTTGCATTTTAGCAGGATCTAACCATATGCGCATAGAATAGTCAGAACCGAACTCTTGTACTGAACCTACACCTTTGATGGATTTAATAGCATCCATCATGTAGTTTGTTCCATAGTTTTTCAAGAATGTAGAATCATATGTACCGTTTGGGGAGTTCAAAGAGAAAATCAAGGCCATGTCGCCAGATGATTTTGTTGTTGTAACCCCTACAGCTTGAACCTCCGCAGGTAATTGTGAAAGCGCTGCTTGTACACGGTTTTGTGTGTTAACCGCATTCATATCAGCATTTGAACCTTGATTAAATTGAATCGTCAAGGAATAAGTACCACTACTGGAGCTGTTAGACGTCATATAATCCATATCTTGAACGCCTACAATTTGTGTTTCAATAACACTGGCTACTGTATCATTAACAACTTGTGCTGTTGCACCTGTATACGCCGTATTAACACGCACTGTAGGAGGAGAAATTTGTGGATATCGAGCTATCGGAAGGCTCATCATAGAAATGAGACCTACCAAGGTAATAACAATGGCTATTACAATGGCAAAGATAGGTCGATTAATAAAGAATTTCGACACGATCTAGCCCCCTTCTATTTTGTAGCTTTTAATTGTTCTTTTGAAAGTAGTTTAGCATTTACTTTCACACCATTCTTAACCTTAGTTAAGCCATCTACGATGATTGTATCGCCAGGTGCTAAACCAGATTTAATAATAGTTTCACCACCAGTGGTACCACCAAGTTCAACAGTTTTTTGCTCTACGACACCATCAGCATTCACAACATAGACGAAGTTTTTATCCATAATTTGAAGAATCGCACGATTTGGTACGAGGATAGCATTTTTAAGTTTTTCCCCTGGAGAAATAACGGTTGCATACATATTTGGCAACAATAAATGATTAGGATTTGGGAAGGATGCTTTCAATACGAGCTTGCCTGTAGATTGATCTAAGCTTCTCGCCGCTTGTACGATAGAACCAAGTTCATTATAGGTTTCACCATCAGCAAGCTTTAATTGAATATTAGGACCATTGGAATCATCACCAGTTGGATTTTTCATGAAGTCAAGGTATTCTTGCTCAGTCATGCTGAACTCAACAAAGATTGGATCGATGGAATCAATCGTAACCAATGTTGTAGAACCAGCTTGTACAAATGTGCCCATATCGATATCATCCATACGCAATGTACCAGAGTATGGTGCATATACCATAGTATCACCCAAGTTATCTTGAGCGATTTTAACAGATGCTTGATATGCTTCATAGGCTGCTTTTGCTTGTTCAGTAGTACTACGTTGCGTATCGACACGTTGCTGAGCAATTGCATCTTGTTGAGCCAATGTTTCGTAACGTTGCAAATCTACTTCAGCATTTTTAAGGTTAGCATTAGCCTGTGCTGCTTGTGCCTCTGCATTGGCAAGGCTCGCTTCATATTGACGAGAGTCAATGCGATATAGTGGTTGACCTGCTACTACTTGCTCCCCACCTTTAACAAATTTTTCCACTACATAACCAGTAACACGAGCATGTACCGCTACAGAGTTTTCTGCCACTACTGTACCAGCAAAGGTTTGATTTACCTGTGCATCACTGGCAGTAATTTTGTATGCATTGACACTCACATCGCCTGCCTGCTGTTGATTGCTGCCACAACCAGCAACCATAACAGCTGATACAACGAGAGCCGCTAACATACGAGAATAACGGAACTTCATTATATGTACTCCTTTACACGAAACTAATCATTTATGTTACATAATTTCATAAATATCTTTCTATATTATACAGGATTCTATAGACAAAGTCAATTTTTCGATATCTTTCGACCATTGTTAAACGCAGATAAAATCTAAACAAATTCACATCCATTGTATACAATAAAAAAGATAAAAACCATTGACTTTTATGTTTTTTTGTGTACACTTTTTTCATAATTTATTGAGAACACTTTGTTCATAATTTATTGTGTAGTGTTCTACGGGGAAATTATGGGGAAAAAAGGGGAAATTTCAAGTGAATAAAGGGTATTTTAACGATTATATACGAACATTAAAAAAGCTAGAAGATTAGGTATTTACTGGTTTTATCCAATAAATACGTATCTTCTAGCTTTAGCTTGAATATTGGTGGAGATGAGGGTACTATGCCTTATAAATATAGTATTTATCTATATCGGTAGTA
>ENA-OWRC01002905-OWRC01002905.1-human-gut-metagenome-genome-assembly--contig:-NODE-2905-length-12162-cov-21.509953_pt1 | contig 12162 bp, 9 predicted proteins | sample MGYA00248268_ERZ651895 | MGnify/ENA primary metagenome ERZ651895 (study PRJEB26924, sample SAMEA4378242) | human gut metagenome | biome: human gut; feature: human-associated habitat; material: faeces...
CCTGAATCTAACGCGTCTGCCAATTCCGCCATATCCGCATATTCTGTTTTGTTCGTGAGCCGTGTCGCTCGGAACGATAGTTATTATACCAGATATACCGGAATTGTCAAGCGTTTTCTGCAAAAAACTTTTCTCTTTTTATAAAACGTCATACTTCCGTAAAAAAGCCCGTCGCAGGCCGGTTTTCCGGCACAGGACGGGCGGTTTATTTGGTCGTTTGAGCGTGGCCGCCGGGCACTGGCGGCAGACATTTTCTGTTGCTTACAACGCGCGGCCCCACACCAGCCACAGGTACACCGAGCCGGTCAGCACTGCCGCCAGTGTAAAGGGCACCCCGATGCGCAAAAAGTCGGCTGTGCGCACGGTCTCACCATTCTTGCGCAGGATGCCGATGGCCGCAATGTTGGCCGATGCCCCGATGGGGGTCAGGTTGCCGCCCAGCGTTGCGCCGGTGAGCAGACCGAAGTAAAACACCTCCGGTGCCATGCCTGCACCATTGTTCATCAGCGCGGCAATGCCCTGCACCACCGGCAGCATGGTGGCCACATAGGGGATGTTGTCAATGAAGGCCGACAGCACCACCGATACCACCACCAGCAGCACATACAGCCGGAAAGGATCCTCCCCGGCCACGGTATGGAACAGCTGCGCGGCAGCGTCGATGACACCCGCCGTGCGGATGCCCGCGATCACGATGAACAGCCCGAAGAGCAGCAGCAAGGTGTCCCGGTCCAACTCCTGCACCACCTGCACCAGCGGCTTTGCCGAGCGGTCCCGCAGGCAGGCACGGACCACGCCCACCACGCACAGGGTCATGCAGATGAGCCCGCTGCGCAGCTCGTACAGTGTTGCCAGCAGGCCGCTTTCCGGCTGCGGCAGGAAAGATGCCACGATCAGCAGCCCCACCGTCAGCAGCATCAGGGCAGTGGGCACGTCATCTTCCACCTGTGTTTCCACACGGGCGGTGATGGGCTGTTTTTCCTTCCGGAACAGCCACAGCAGCACCAGCAGGGAGGTCAACGCGCCCAGCTCCACACCCCAGAAGACGCCCGGGCGGCCGTGCATCCAGAAAAAGTCAAAGAAGTTCATCTCCGCAAAGCCGCCCAGCAGGATGCTGGTGGTATCCCCCACCAGCGTGGCTGCGCCCTGCAGGTTGGAGGACACCGCAATGGCAATGATCACCGGAACCGGCGAGATCTTCAGCTTGCGGGCAATGGCCAGGCCCACCGGTGCCACCATGAGCACTGTGGCCACATTGTCCACAAATGCACTGATGACCCCGGCAAAAAGTGCCAGCACGCACACAGCCCACTGGGCATTGGGCACCCGGACGATCAGCTGCTCGGCCAGGCGGGCCGGCATCCGGCTCCGGATGAACAGCGACACGATCCCCATGGTGCCAGACATCATCAGCAGCACATTGTAATCCACCGCCCCCAGCGCCGCCGAGAGCGAAAAATCATACACGCCCAGCTGTCCCAGCGCCATGAACACCGCCGCACTGCACAGCGCTACCCACGGGCGCTCTTTGGGCAGTGCCAGCATGAGCAGATAGGTGACCGCAAAAATTACCAGTGCAGGGATCATACGCCCTCCTCTGCAGTCTGACGGCTCTCCGGGTCCTCGTCGATCATGCGGTAGCCCACGCCCAGCTCGTTGAGGATGTAGGGGTTGCTGCCGGGGCGGCTGCCCAGCTTTTTGCGGATATTGGCCATGTTCACCTGCAGCTTTTTGGTGCTGCCCACATCGGTATCGCCCCAGATGGCCCGCACGATGGCGGCGTAGGTCATCACCCGGCCGGCATGCTGGGACAAAAAGGCCACGATGTTGTATTCCGTCTGGGTCAGGCGCACCTCCTGCCCTTCCACGAACACCTTGCGGCGGTCGTAGTTGATGCGCAGTCCCTGAGCCTGGAACTCCCCGCTGGATGCTGCGTCGCCGGTGCGGCTGTAGCGGTTCAGGCGCAGGGCCACCCGCACCCGGGCCAGCAGTTCCCCGGTGCCGAAGGGCTTGGTGATGTAATCGTTGGCACCCAGATCCAGCGCTTCGATCTTATCCATCTCGTCGGTACGGGCCGACAACACGATGATGGGGGTCATGTACTTCTGCCGCACGGTACGGATCAGCTCCAGCCCGTCCCGGTCCGGCAGGCCCAGGTCCAGGATCACCAGATCCGGGTTGTGGGAGGCGAACAGGGTCAGACCCATGGTGCAGGTGTGCGCCACCAGTGCCTGATAGTCGTTCGTGGTCAGCAGCGTTTCAATGAAGCTGCAGATGTTCGCCTCGTCCTCCACGATCAGCACCTTATATTTATTATTGTTCATCCTCTGCGTCCTCCAGTTCGATTTTCTCCGTCTCCAGCCAGAAACGGATGGTCGTGCCCTCGCCGGGGCGGCTCTCTGCGTCGATCTCGCCGCCGTGGGCCTTGATGATGGCCGCGCACACCGACAGGCCGATGCCCATGCCGTGCTTGCCGCTGTCGGCCGGGGCGTTGGGGTCCGGGCCGCCGGTGCCGGAGAACAGGGTGCGCAGACGTTCTTTCGGGATGCCGCAGCCGTCGTCCTTCACCTCAAACACAGCCCGGCTGCCCAGCGTGAACACCCGCAGCGTCAGGGTGGTCATGCCCTCAGCGTGGAGCACCGCGTTCTCCAACAGGTTCATCAGCACCTGCTGGATCAGCATGGAGTCCATGGGGATCATAACAAAGTCCTCCGGCAGCTCCAGCTGCACCGGAACGTCCGGGCAGCGCTTTTTGAATTTGACCAGCACCGCGTCCAGCAGCTCTTCCAGCACGGTGGGGGTCTTTTTGACGGCCACCTGTTCCCCGTCGAAGCGGGTCACCGACAGCAGATTCTCCACCATACGGTTGAGCCACTGGGCATCCTCGCAGGCCTCCCGCAGCAGCTTGAGGGCCTGTTCCTTGCCCAGCGAATCGTAGTTTTCCGTCACGGTGGAGCAGGCCCCGTAAATGGAGGTGAGGGGCGTGCGCAGGTCGTGGGAGACCGCCCGCAGAAGGTTGGCACGCATTTTTTCCCGCTCGGTCTCCATGCGCAGCTGCTCCTGTTTTTTTACCCGGGTGGTCAGGGTACTGGTCATGATGGATACGGCCAGCATCACAAGGCCGGAGAACAGATTTTCCGGCAGGGTAAAATTGAAGGCAAAATAGGGGGTGAAAAAGGCAAAGTTGACCGCCAGCACACTTGCCAGCGAGGCCAGCACGCCCCAGAGATAACCGTCGGTGTACATGGAGGTGACAAACACAGCCAGCATGAAGATCAGCATGGCCACGCCGTCGATGCGGCCGGTGATGCGCTGCACCCATACCACCGCCACCCCGGCGACGCACAGTGCGGCAAGCATGACCAGAAGGTCGCGGGACCAGGTACTTTTTTTCATAAACGGTTCACCCCTCCTGATTTTATTCTGTCCCAATATAAGATTATACCACACCCCTGCTAAAGAATCAGCAAAAATGCTGCCACATTGACGGTGTGCCGGTTCCGGGCTATCCTGGAACCAGCATCCCATACCGCCCGGAAGGAGGCCTTGGCAGCAGCAACTACTTCGGGGCGCAATTCCGACAGCATTTTGGCTGTCCGCCCTCTGCGCTTTTTTCCTATTTGACAAGCCTGCGGCCGGGGGTTACAATGGATGCATCTGAACTATAGGAGCGTTTTTATGCTGTACTTTGAAAATGACTACTGCGAGGGTGCCCATCCCGCCATCCTGCAGAAACTGACCGAGACCAACTTTGAAAAGGTGTCCGGCTACGGCACCGACCCCTACTGCGCCAGCGCACGGGAGAAGATCCGCGCCGCCTGTGCCTGCCCGGACGCCGACGTGACCTTCATCTCCGGCGGCACCCAGACCAATGCCATCGTCATTGCCTCCATGCTGCAGCGCTGGCAGGGCGTGCTGGCCGCGGCCACCGGCCATGTGGCCGCCCACGAAGCCGGTGCCATCGAGTACACCGGCCACAAGGTGATCAGCCTGCCGGCCCACGAGGGCAAGGTGTCTGCCGCCGATGTACGGAACTGGTGCGCCACCTTCTATGCCGACGCCAACCACGACCACATGGTGTTCCCCGGCATGGTGTACATCTCCCACCCCTCCGAGTACGGCACCCTGTACACAAAACAGGAGCTGGAAGATCTGCACGCCGTCTGTCAGGAATACCGGATGCCGCTGTTTCTGGACGGTGCCCGGCTGGGCTACGGCCTGATGGCTGAGGGCACCGACGTGACCCTGGCCGACATCGCCCGGCTCACCGATGTGTTCTACATCGGCGGCACCAAGGTGGGTGCCCTGTGCGGCGAGGCCGTGGTGTTCCCCCACGGTGCCCCGGCCCACTTCATGACCATGGTCAAGCAGCAGGGTGCCCTGCTGGCCAAGGGCCGTCTGCTGGGCATCCAGTTCGATGTGCTGTTCACCGATGATCTGTACACGAAGATCAGCAAAAACGCCATCGACACCGCCAACGCCCTCAAGAAGGGTCTGGCCGCCAAGGGCTATCGCTTTTTTATGGATTCGCCCACCAATCAGGTGTTCGTGATTCTGGATAACACCCAGCTGGCCGCACTGGAAGGCCGGGCAAAGTTCGGCTTCTGGGAGAAATTCGACGACACCCATACCGTGGTGCGCATCGCCACCAGCTGGGCCACCCGCATGGAAGAGATCGAGCAGCTGATTGCGCTGATGTAACAGCAAACCCCGCCGTAGTTTGTGCAGGATTGCAGTTGCATTTTGGGGCGCAGTATGGTATCTTTTGAATATACCATATGGGTTTGGGCGCAGCAGGCCCGCGCGGCGGCCGCACCCCTGAATATGATCAGAAGGAAGGATTATTATCATGGGCTTTTTTGACAAGCTGTTCGGCAACAAGGCCGAAGAAGAAGAAACCGCCAAGTTCTTTGGCCAGAGCAAGACCGTTCTGGCTCCCATCCGCGGCAAGGTCCTGGCACAGGCCGACATCCCCGACGAGACGTTCGCACAGGGCATCCTGGGCCCCGGCTGCGGCATCGAGCCCACCGGCAAGACCGTGTACGCCCCCTTTGACGGCACTGTGAACCAGGTGGCTTCCACCCTGCACGCCGTCGGTCTGACCAGCGAAGACGGCATCGAGATCCTGGTGCACGTCGGCATGGACACCGTGGAGATGAACGGCAAGGGCTTCAAGGCTCTGGTCAAGGAGGGTGACAAGGTCAAGGCCGGCACCCCGCTGCTGAAGGTGGATCTGGACGCCATCCGCGCCGCAGGCCATCCCACCGCTACCGCCATCATCGTGACCAACGGCGACGATCTGGGCGAGCTGAAGATGCTGGCAGAGGGCGACATCCTGGCCGGCACCCCGCTGTTCAAGTTCTGATTTCTGCACAGCAAAAGGCGTGCACTTCCGCAAAGGAGGTGCACGCCTTTTTGATTTCCCGATCTTACTGGCCGCCCGGCTTGTAGTGCAGCACCCGCTCCGACACCAGCCCGTTGAAGAACTGGATGAAGGGCCCCAGGCAGAAGGCACAGATCAGCGTACCGATGCCCACAAGGCCGCCCAGCAGCCAGCACAGCAGCGCACACAGCGCATCGGTGAACACGCGGCAGCCGAAGTACGGCACCGGGGTGTAGTCCCGCAGGCCCAGCGAGAGGTAATCGTACGGGGCGATGCCCAGATCTGCCGTCTGGTACAGCGAAGCCCCCAGCGCCGTGACCGGCACCGCCAGCGCCACCCACAGCAGCTGCACCGGCAGGCCCAGCGCCTCGGCCGGGCCAAAGTGGGCCGCAATGGGGTCGTAGAAGGCCGTGATAATGAACCCGACGCCGATGCCGTTGACAAAGGTGCCAAGGCCGATGTACTTGCGCCCGAACCAGAACTGCAGTGCAAAGAACAGGATGTTCGTGCACAGGTTCTGCACGCCCAGCGAGATGCCCAGCATCTCGGCCAGACGCATATTCAGTGCGCTGATGGAGTCGTTGCCAAGGTGAGACTGCTTGAACAGTGCAATGCCCAGCCCGATGATCACAATACCGACCACCATGCCGAGGATGCGCCGCGCCGAGGGCATCTGCGGGTTCTTTTTCATGATTCCGTTCTCCTTTTTTGCACCAGTTTTACAACGTTCGCTGAAAGCTCAGCGGTGAAGCTGCGTTTCGATCCTTGCCCTGTCCAGCCCCTCGCCGATGACGATGAGCACATCCTGCCCCTGCGGGATGGGGGCCAGTGTCTGCCCGGCGGCGGTGGCGTTCAGCTCCAGCCAGCCGTCCCGGGTGGGGGCAAACCCCTTGACCCGCAGCACCTGCCCGCAGGCCGGGTCCCCGAACAGCCGGGCAGCTGCCTGCTGCAGCTGCTCCACCGTGAGGTGCTGTTCCAGAAAGCACAGGGAGCCGAAGGCCTTGTGCTCATCAAAGTGCAGCTTTTCGCAGCTGGCCTGCCGCATGCCGCAGGCGGCGATCTGTGCAAGGTCGGCGTCGGTGAGGGCGGCCCAGTCCCTGGTGAGGATCTCGTCCGGGGCAAAGCGGCGGGAGCACTTGCAGGCTTCCAGCGCGCGGTCCAGGTGGGCAATGGCTGCCCGGCACTGTTCCGGCCCGGCCTGCGGCGCACGGCTCAGCAGCACCCGGCCTGCATTGGCCGTCTCGGAGGCCAGCAGATATTCCGCCTGCGGCGACAATGCTTCCGGCAGCATGGCGTCCACAATGGCGATCACATTGCCGATGCGGTACCAGCGGTCCAGCGGGTCGTCCCGCAGCACGTCAAAGAATTCGTCCACATCAAAAATGCCGCTGGGTTCCACCACCACCCGGTCAAAGCCGCGCATGGCCATGGCGATGAGCTTGGTGCGCATGCGCCGCTGGTGGGTATCGCAGTCACACCCGCCGCCAATGGTCTCCAGATCGCACCGGTCGCCCAGCAGGTCCTGCACCAACATGGCATCCACGTTCACCGCGCCGAAGTCGTTTTCCAGAATGCAGACGTTGTGCCCCTGCTCCACCAGATACCGGACGTACCGGCGCAGAAAGGTCGTTTTGCCGGCCCCCAGAAACCCGGTGATCAGATCCACCTGTACCATTTTTTCAAAGCACCTCCCGTGCCGTTTTTCGTTCCACCCCAGTATACCGCAGCGCCCGGCCAAACACCAGAGGTAAATTGGCCGGGTGCCAAATTGCGTTCCTCACCGTATAAAAAGAGCAGGATATTCCAGTTCTATCTGGAATTTCCTGCTCTTTTGGGCGGTTCAGAAGCGCTTCCGGCGGTTGCTGTCCTAGATAGCTCGGATGATCTCCGCTGCCTCCGGGGCAATGGGGTCGGGCACAGCGGCCGGCCGCGCCAGGAAGTAGCCCTGCAGCAGGTCGGCCCCCAGGTCGATGACGGTGCGCATCTCGGCGGCCGTTTCCACACCCTCGGCAATGATCTGCATGCTGCGCGGCTGGGCGTAGCGCACCACGTTGCGCAGGATCTGCTGCTTGTCGGGATCCGAATCAATGCCGCGGATGATGCTGATATCCACCTTGATGAACCGGGGCGCCAGCTCCAGCAGGCTGCCCTCGTTGGAGTAGCCGCTGCCGTAGTCATCCAGCGCAAACATGCCGGAGAAGCCCGGAGCGTGGCGTTTGGTTTCCAGTGCCTCCCGGTTCATCTCCTCTTCCTCGGTGATCTCAATGACCATCTGGCGGCGCAGCTCGTGCCAGCGCTGGTCCATATACTCGCTGTCCTCCCGGCGCAGGCTGACGCTGGCAATGGAGTTGATGAAGATCAGGGCCTGCCGGTCCACGAGATTTTTGCTGCGCAGGTTGTCAAATTCTTCCAGTGCCTTGCGGAAGGTCAGCCGCTCGATCTCATACAGCGCGCCCTGCTCCCGGGCCAGCTTCATGATGGTGGCCGGAGAACGCAGGGTGGGCAGGTCCGACCGCATCAGTGCTTCGTAGGCGTGCACCCTGCCGGTCTGTGCCGAGAAGATGGGCTGGAAGTAGTAGTACACCCGCTCTTCGCTGATGAGCTGGTGGAACTCCCGCCGGGTGCGGGCGATGTAGGCCTCCTGATTGTACACGCCGATGTCAAAGTCCTTCATCTGCCCCTTGGTGGAGTGCTTGACCTGATACATGGCAAAGTCTGCATATTTTTTCAGGGTCTCGATGTCCCGGCCATCCTCCGGGTACCAGGCCACGCCGCCGGAAATACTGATGTGCAGGTCGCTGCCGCTGGGCAGTACCACCACGGCCTGCTGCATGGCGCGGGTCAGTGCTTCCAGCTTTTCGCGCAGCTGCTCCCGGCCGGGATAGCCGTAGAACAGCAGCAGGAACTCGTCGCCGGACAGGCGGGCGCACACGGTGCCCGGCGGGCTGTGCTCCGCAATGCAGCGGCCGGTGTTCCGGATGTAGTGGTCGCCCCAGTCGTGGCCGTAGGTGTCGTTGATGTGCTTGAGGTCGTCCAGGTCCATCATCAGCAAGGCTGCCACGCCCAGCCGCTCCGGATTCTGGAACAGTTCATGACTCACGCGGTGGAATGCCTGCCGGTTGTACAGGCCGGTGAGGACGTCGTAGTCGCGCTCCCGCTCGATGCGCAGGCGCTCCTGGGTAGCGGCGGTCACATCCTCGGCCAGACCCACCTGCACCCGGTCCTCGGTGGTGACCCGCAGCATGATATAGCGGGTGCGGCCGCCCTGCACCACGGTCAGCACCTTGTCCCCCTCCGCGTTGACGGTGCAGGGGCGGGCCAGCTGGATGTGCTCCAGCAGTTCTCCAAAGGTGCGCACGGTCAGGCTGCTGCCGTCCACCTCCGGGGCACCCAGCAGGGCAAAGAAGTTTTTGGTCACATACACACTGCCGGTGTCATACCGCAGCTCGTAGCCGCCCAGCTCCACACTGGCCATGTCCATGATGCGCAAAAACTTGGTGGAGTTGGTCACAAGGCTGCTATTCAGCTGGGTGATGGCCTCCGCAAAGCGGTCCAGCTCCCGGATGCCGGTGTGCGAAAACTTGGGGAAGGTCTGTTTGCCGTTGGCTGCCAGAACCTCGCAGTAGAGCTGCTCGGCGGGGCGGGCCAGACCGCGGGACACCAGCAGGCTGCTCACAGCCCCCAGCAGCAGGGTGAGGAGCACCGCAGAGGTGATGACCTGCTGCACGGTGTGGGCAAAGCGGAACAGGATGCTGCTGCGCACCGTGCCCACCAGCAGCCACTTTTCGTTGGAGAAGGGCGCGTTGCGGCTGTACAGGTCCAGGTTCTGGACCGCCGCATAGCCGGTCTCGTTGTTCAGCGTCAGCCAGCGTTCGCCGTCCGTCTGCCGGCAGGTGATCTTTTCCACGCCCGCGTCGATGACGTTGGCATCCAGTCCGTCGCCCGCCATCAGCGTCAGGAACAGTTCCGGGGCCGACAGGCCCGACGTTGTGGACACCAGCAGATAGGTACCCTGCCCGCCGTCCTGCAGCTCCTGATACGGCATCTTGGTTTCCAGATAGCTGGTCAGGATCTCCACACCGATGACGCCGTACACGGTGCCGTCCGGCAGGATGAGGGGCTGGGAGTAGGCAATGGCCGTGCGCTCGTCACCGGTGAGCTTGTAGGTCTGGGTGAGCCAGCGGCCGTAGTCGGCGGCGTCCAGCTTTTCGTCATCCTCCCAGGCGGTCTGGAACACGGTGCACGCAAAGCCGCCGCTGGTCAGGCCGCGGTAGCTCAGTGCAGTGCTCCAGCTTTTGTCGGTGGTGATGCCCAGCTTCTTGACCACTGCCGCACTGGAACGCTCGATCATCAGGTCGGCTTTGCGCTCCGAGGGGCGGGCGTCCGGGTCCAGGTCCCGCAGGTACACGCTGGGCATGGGGCTGCCCACTTTCTTTTCCGCAAGGTCGTGGGTGTTGATCACAAGAAAGATGCCGGTCACGGGGCGGGCGCGCAGTGCACTCACCAGATAGGGCGCGGCGGCCTCCATCAGGGGGTCAGCGGCCTCGCTGCTCTGGTCCATCGTGTCCAGCGAAATGGTGCCGTCCTGCAGCATCTGCTGGGTCAGGTTGTTGATGGTGGTGGAAATGTCGGTGAGCTCCTGTGCCTTGATCAGCATATCCTGCAGATAGCTGGCACGGTTGCGCACCTGCATGTTCACGATCTGCTTGGCGTTCTGGTTCAGCCGCCCGGACACATTGGTCAGGCCGATGCCGGTCGACAGCAGGATCACCTCCGCCAGCAGCACCGCCATCATGGAAAAGAGGATGGTGCGGAAGATCGGCTTCTCGGGCCGGTGCGCTTTCCACGCACGGTACTTTTCGGCAGGCTTCATGGCACTTCTCCCCTTTCCCGTCGGTTTCCGGTCGTTACGCTCAGCCGGCGTACTCCTCCAGTGCAGTGCAGATGCCCCCATACCAGGCATCAAAGTATTCGTCGGTGAGGAACTCCGCTTCCGCGTCGGCGGCGGGCTGGCCTGCGGCCACCCGCTCCTGCACCGTTGCACGGTCGGCAGAGGCAAGATCGCTCAGACTGTATTCCAGCACCTTGCGGGCCTTGCTGCCGCCCACAAAGGCACTTGGCGTATAAAGGGTGTTGTTCTTTACGCTCTGGACTGCATTCGAGAGGATGCGCTCCATCTTCGGGCTCAGTTCCAGGCCGCTGGTCTTGATGGCCTCCATGTCGTTGGCAGCCGTGGTCACCGGCAGGTAGCCGGAGTCCACCGAGAAGGAGATGTTGTGTTCCGGCTGGGTGAACCACTTGAGGAACTCCACCGAGGCATTGATCTCTTCCTCCGTACCGGCGGTGACCACCATACCGGCACCCTGCTGCACGGCCACATCCTCGCCGCCCGCAAACTTCGGGCTGGGCAGCACCGTCATGTCGATGTCGTAGCTCTCGGTGTCGTTCACCATGACCTGCGCGGGGAAGAAGGTGGCGCTGGAGCTGGAACCCACATAGGCCAGCACATTGCCCACCTTGATATCATCGCTGCGGAAGCGGCCGATAGCGGCAAACCACCCCTTGACGAAGGGCACATAGTAGTTGTCCCACAGCTTGCGGGCTACGTCCTTGTCAAAGTTCAAGGTCATCTTTCCGTCCTGCACCTCGAACAGGGTGTCGCCCAGCTGCCGGGCCCCCACCAGCATGTAGTTGGCCATGGCGTCGCGGCCGAACAGAGCCTTGCCGTCGTCCGGCTCCGGCGTCTGGGCGTCGGTCCAGTCATAATAGGCACCGGCAGTGGCCACCAGCCCTTCCACGGTGGAAAGGTCGTCGTAGGCGGCACCGGTGGCCTGGGCAAACTTCTCCCAGTCGGTCTCGTTCAGGAACATCAGCTCGGTGGATTTTGCCACCGGGAAGATCTTCATGCTGCCGTCGCCGTCAAAATCGCCTTCGTCCAGGTAGTCCTGCACATACCGGGCGCGCTCGTCCTCGGTGAGGTACCGGCTCAGGTCCACCAGCATGCCCATCTGGTCCAGCGCATAGGCGGTGTCAGCATAGGCCGAGAAGATGTTGGGCATGGCCGCAGCACCCACCTTGCCCTGAGCCGCATCCATCACGTTGGTCTCCAGGTCGCTCACGCTGCCCTGGCTGGCACTTTCCACCCGGATGCCCTTTTCGCGGCCGGTGGTCTCGTTGAACTGGTCCACCAGCTTGTTGAAGCTTTCCAGCTGGTCACCATTGTAATAGGTCCACACGGTGATATGGGTCACCCCGGCGGTGCCGCCGGATTTTCCGGTGCTCTGCGCTGCGCCGCCGCAGGATGCACAGCCCAGTGCCAGCACCGCAGCGCACAGCAGACTGACGAATGCTCGAATGTGCTTTTTCATCGTAACGCTCTCCTCGCTTTTCCCACAGCGGCACCCACTGCTGCTTATCCGTTTAACTATACCACGCTTTCCGGGGCGGTGTAAACCAAGCGTCCCAAAATCGTACCAAAATCGTCACATTCACAACAATCCCGCTCAAGTTTCGGGCATTATTTTCACTTTTTTCCGGCAGCAAAAAGCCGCCAGGCAGGAAACTTTCTCCTGCCCGGCGGCCTTCTTCTTTTATGGTGTTATTTCCTGCGGCTTACTTGCCCATGGCGTGCTTTGCGGCCAGCATGCCGAAGGTGTAGCAGCGGCCCAGGGACAGGCCGGTCTGGTGGAACGGATAGTCCGCGCCGCCGTAGAACACGCCGCCCACGTTGCCCACGCAGTACAGGCCGTCGATGACGTTGCCGTCAGCATCCAGAGCCT
>ENA-OWRC01002906-OWRC01002906.1-human-gut-metagenome-genome-assembly--contig:-NODE-2906-length-12152-cov-54.566173_pt1 | contig 12152 bp, 12 predicted proteins | sample MGYA00248268_ERZ651895 | MGnify/ENA primary metagenome ERZ651895 (study PRJEB26924, sample SAMEA4378242) | human gut metagenome | biome: human gut; feature: human-associated habitat; material: faeces...
GGGGACTGAACGGATATCACCGGAAATGCTGAACGGGTATCCGCCGGAATATGCAGATATGCAGCTGAGAGATCTTTTATAATGGAATTCATCTCACCAATTTTAAGAAGCTTTTCACCTAACACATAATAAAACATTACATACTCATTCCGCTTCAAATAATCATTTAATATATCTCTTCGCAAAAAAAGTCCATGAATACCATTTTCCTGATCTGTATTTAATGCAACTACAATACCATCTTTGTCTTTGATTTGTCCTCTTATTTCCGAACAATAAAGCCCCATTTGTTCCATTATCTCCACACAAGGCATATAAACTGTACTTAGAAATTCATTTTTATTATCTATACCCTCCCAATTCTCTTGAAGTTGCGCTTCATATGCTAACTGTATATTGCAAGGACAATCTTGGGGATGAGACCATATTTCATGCTCAATAGATGATTTATACACATCGGCCCATGGATAATCATTCCATAAAAATCCAGTACTACCTTGATGCTCCGGCATCCAACGTCCATAGAAATTTTGCTTTTTTGCCCATTCAGCAAACTTTTCCGCATCTTGTTGTTTTACAAATCCAGCATTACTAAACAAAAATATCTCCTTTCCATCTTCATCAGATGTATCATAACCAATTAACATCACATATTCCGTACCATTCTGAAGCTTAGCTATATATCTAAAATCTGGTAAAAACTCATTCTTATTTATCCAATTTTCATCATCTTTATTTTCAATCGTCTGTTTTTCAATTCCCATCAATCCAATATTGACTTCATCTTTCTGTTTTATATCAAGTGTTGGATCAAAACGTGATATTGCTGTACTGTTCCACGGATATGGATTTTGGGTTAATTCATTTTTTTTAGCTTCATCTCTATAATGGCTTTGATATTTCGAAGTATAACAAGTATCCATCAGATGAGCATTTATTCTATACCATGCTAACCATTGAAACTTCTTTCCAATTCTTTCTCGTTCATTATTAAATCTATTTAATGAATATGTCCTATTATCTAAATAACCTAGTTTATCATTCCACCCAAATACATACTTTATATAAAAAGCCATTTTAGTCATTATATCGTATAACTTTACTCCTTGAAACTTTCCGTTTTCATCAGGCAAGAAGTATTTATTACTAAATTTTCGATTATTAGTTCCAATAACATAACGGTTAAAATCCTCAAAACCAAACAAAGAATTATACATTTTTTTTGATCCCCATTCTAATCCAAAATATCCTTGTGTTATATTATTGGGAATATCATTTTTAGATACAATTTGTGGTTTAAATGGAGTTTTAATAAGTTTCCAAAAGTCACATTTTTCATCCAAAAAATAAGCTCGCTCTATAATTTTCAATGTCCATTGACGCACAATTAAATCTTGTGGTATAGAATTTTCATTTTCATAATAGCAATGATATAAGTACCTTGCAATAGTAGCTACTAATTCACCATTCCTTGATGGCAGCAAAACTCCGCAAGCAGAACAAAAGAGTCCACCTAAGACATACGGATCATTAACTCCTTCAAACAATTCAATCAGCCATAAAATTAATGATTGATGTAACTGCAAGATCCTTTTTAGTTTCCTTATAATTATTGCTCTTAATCTAGGATGCGAAGAACTAAGCATCCATGTGATACATATTAAAATTTTCTTTTCAGAATTACTCTCGTCTAATGTATAATTTTGTTTTGTATATAAATCTGTTATATATTCATCGCCATATTTTTCATACATTTGATTGATATAACGTGTCCATATTAAATCTCTACTACCAACAGTTGGGAAATCTTTCAATCTATTATGTATTTGCAAAATTTCATCCAATGTAAGTTCATTATATTTTTGCGCTAAGAGCAAAGGGCTAATTTTACTATTTTCAAGTTTTAATAAAATTATCAACAACTGTTCGTGTGGTATATCAGACTCCATCAGAAAATCACAATAAAGCTCATATAATGTGCCTCCTTTCTGTATCAATCCATTATCATAAACATTAACTCCTTTGTAATGCCAACAATCAAAAAGGGCTTTGATTGCTGTTCTGAATTTCTCTGATGGTATAGAATTATTTCTCTTAAAAAACTTGAATTCTTCATTGACCCATCTTAATAGCTCATTTACACTCATCTTAGATTGCAGTAACTCACCTGCTTTATAATAGTCTCCTAAATTTTCATATTCAAACATTATTGCAGGTTCATCTGTTTGTGAACGGTCATTCAAGAGAAGATTGACAGTCAGACATGCATGTAAAAGATCTTTTTCCCATAATCGGTATGGAGCCATGCGTTTTCCATATTCCCGAGCTTTATGACGCGTAATCGGATTAAAATGAGCACAATAAACCGAATAGTTGGCAAGTTTAGACAAAAACTTATCTGCAATATTCAGTTCTGGATCTTCATCCACTAGGGAGGTTACTTCCTCATTTTTCTTAGATACATATCTTTTATACAACAATAACCTATTTACATTTTTCTTTTCTTCCTCAGTTAAAGAATGATGGGTTTCACAGAATATTTTCAAAAATAATGGATTCTTGAATGCTTCTATATGTTTAGATAAACAATCTTGATGAATTTGGTATTTCTTAAAATAATCTTGAACAGCTTTATCTTTGTCTATAAATCCATCGATTTTTTGTATATGCCATTTACTACTTTCTGCAAGATCATTCACTTCTTTATCAAAGGGTGTCCTAACAGAAATAACAAGTTTAATATAATCATAACTATCCAATGTATTACGTAGTGCACTAAGATGATTATTCCAATATCTACATCCTAACCCTTCATTAATTGCATCAATCACTATCACAGCATAGCGATTACGTTCCTTCATCATTTGATTAAAATCCTCGAAACTATTCCCCTCGCAAACTATATTTTTTATATGGCTGATAACAGATTGTGAAGGTTTGAAATCAGTTCCAAAAAATAGATAAATATTTGCTTGATTTTGATGATTCAAAGCATAATTACAAAGACTATGAGTTTTACCTGTTCCTGCTTTACCAGTAAGACAAAGATTTTTTACTTCTGCATATTTATATCGGTTAAAATCTTCAGAATCCAAATTAAAGGACCTTATCACATCAACAGGTAACATTGATCTAACATTATTTTCCTTTATTATATAATCATAGCAACGATTTAGTATATCCCCACCATTAGACATCAACATGTCGATATTTACATTATGAGGAATATTGCTATTTTTCTGAATTTTCTTTTGTATTTTAACGATATATTTTGCCAATGAATTCAAATTCTTAGTACTTTCCAACAGCTGTTGCTTATTCGAAATATAATCTAGCATTTTCTCTATAGATTCATTATTTTGATGCAACTCTGGTGTATATCTATCATGAACATTAGCAACAGCTTCTTGACAAAGTCGATAAACACGACCAATACCAATAGTAGTAGTATCATCAATTTCCCAGTTAGTATCATACTTAATACCTTTATTATCAAGATTCTCTTTTACTTTTGATATTGATAAATAACTAAGCGTTTCATTTATCTGAAGGACTATAATACCTATAACTCTACCAGAAATACTAACTACAGGTGCTCCTGATAAGCCATCAAAGCTGTGTATAGCAAGTTTATCATCTCGAATTAATGCTCGATCATTCCATACCCCACCTACAATCTCAAGTCCATTCCTCACATCCATCTCTACTAAATTTCTTCCAATGGCTAATTCCTGTGGATAACCATAAACGTGAAAAGATAAATTTCTGACATATTGGTCACATAATAAGGTTAAATACTCTGCTGATTGATAGTCCTCTTCTGATACAATAGTCAATAAAGCTAAATCTATATTTCTCGGATATGATAATTCTTCACCTTTACATAATAAGTTCTGACCGGATACACATATATAAATGGCAGCAGGTGACGATGTACTTTGAAAATGAGCTTTTACTACATGTCGAGCTGTCAGCAATTGTTTACTATTAATAAAGAAAGCTGTTCCTTGATCTGATTCACAATATACAGGAACGACTATATTACTGACCATTTTACCATTCAAATAACTCATATTCTTCTTCTGTAATAATTGTTTTGATTCCTAATTTTCGTTTATCTTCATCCCCTAATTCATTCATCTTCTGAGTAATGGCACATGAATGACTAAATACAATTAATTTATCTTCCTCATCTTTGCACGTTTCAGCTATCCTTCCTAGTGTTCCCCACGATGGATATTTTTCACCTTTTCCTCCTGGTATAAAATATTTATGTGAATTAATACGTTCAAACAAAGACTTGCTACTATTTCCATTGCTACCATGATGGGATACTTTAATTGCATCACATTCTATTGGTTTTGCAAAATCTACATATTTATTATCGATAGCCTTTTCAATGGTACTTGCAAAAGAATCTCCAAGCATAGCTATCTTATGTTCTCCACATTCTATCATAAAAGCGATAGATGAATAATTGGTATCAGAACTATCAGTATCTTCTTCATTGGCTTGTTTCTTCACAAATGAAGCATCATAAACTATTTCTTTTTTAGCAGAAATTTGTTTGCTTACATATTTATCCTTATAGGCATCTACAAATCTTATCAGAAGTTCTTGAAGTTCTTCACTATTTTCTATACCCTCTTTCCAAACTTGCATAAAATACTTATTAAATTCATCTTTAAATTGACTATCAATAGCTTCTAAAGATTCTTGTCTTGGTGCAAGAAAAACTATTTTTCCAAAGCCCCCAGGGATTACAAAATCTTCTGAATCACATGTGATGTATTCTATTTTCCAAACAGCTTTTAACTCTGGATTATCAAGAATCGTTTTAGCGAGTGTTTTTCCTTGTGAAGCATTAACTTCTCTATAATTTATTGCATCAAACTCTACAGGCATTGCCTTTTGAATTTGTTCTAAAATTGCTTTTTGTTGATCACTTAATTCTATTTGTTCTACATTTTTTTTTCGTCTATAACAATTATACCATATTTCTCCTACACTTAATCCTTCATGGTTTTTAAGCATAGAAGTTATTCCTTGTATATGGTCTCCATCAATATGAGTAGCTATCAATAAATCAATACGATTATGAAGTGTAGTTTGTAAGTATTCTTTTAGTTTTTTTGTATACATACCACAATCAACCATAATCACATATTGTCTTCCATCATCTTTTACAAGACGGATAATATTACAATCACCTATACTGGCGTCAAAGGATCGGAAATAACATTTCATAATTCTTATTTTACTTGTCAGATATTTTTATTACTTAAAAAAAATCTCCATACACAAAAGTAGTATTTAGAGAGAGATAAAAGAATAAAAGTCCAGTTTTTTTAAGTGCCATTTTGATGTAAGAACTTAATCATCAATAAATTGATTATCATATTTTACTATTTTATAAGCAAAAAAAGGAGTGGCTTCACGTCTGTTTCCTGTAGATATTCTCTTCTCAGCTTTATTTAATCTAAAAAACAGAACCATAGCTAACAAAATATTCCACAAATGGAAAGTAGCATATCTCATATTGCAACCACAATCTGAATAAGTTTAGCCAGATTGTTCTATAATCCCTTCTGAAAACCACTTCTGCCTGATGCGCAAAAGCCGATTTCAGAAACAGTACAAGCAAAAGAAAAGCCCACAGCGACCACAATGTCATAAATGACACTGCCATCGCCGTGGGCACTTCTTTTATATGCTTGTACTAAAACGGTAAAACCGTTCTTACAGTCATTATTTCATCCATATACAAGTAGCCGAAAATGCCACTTCTACAGGACACGCCAAGCGTGGATCTGTTCTTGTGACCATTTTCGGCTACAATGTCCCGTGTCGTAAAACCAGTTTACCTTCCATTGCAGACAAAGCAACGGCAGACAATCCCGTTTTACTACAATGTACCACCGGAGGAACACCTGTAACCGCAAGCCATGCACGCATGACAATGACGGTTACAGGACTTCCACACGGCGGTCGGAAAGCCAACTTTCCCCTTATTTGTAGCACCGCCCTTAATCCGTCCACATGGCGCTGCACGCCAATACATCTGTCCCTCTTCCTTTCCGCCTCTCTATGCGTATGCCTCTGTTTCCATGCCGCCATCCAGGACGGCATCAGGTGTCATTTTCGTTGCATGGGGCAAAGGTAAAGACGGGATTAGGAACTCAAATTTTTTGTCGAAAAATCTCCACGCCCTTTCAGGGGTAGTATTTTGTCTAAAAAATTTGCTAATCCTACTCCCTAACCTTTGAGAAGCCCCCGAAACGAAAACGACCAATGCGGTCGGAAGACGTCACAAGAAAACATCGGACATACAGAGAGGCGAAAAGAAAAAGAAACCGCCCACTCCAAATCCGAACAAGGTAATCAACAATCTAAAATCGGAAAATATGAGAATGATATTGAGTGACATCGGAAAGGTATTGTGGAAAGCATTATCCGCAGTAGTAACGACAACATCAAACATAGCCTTTTGTGCTGGCAGTTTGGTAGTAGGTATCATAGGAGAAATCCTATTCGGCATGTTGAGCATCATGTTCGGCATCCTAATCTCCCTATTTTCAGTAATGGCGGCAATCGGCTTTTTCATTTGGTTATTAACAATCTAACAAATAAGGATATGGCAAGAAGATACAGCAAGACAGCAGCGCAGCAATGCAGGTTTTACGAGGTGGACAACATCTTTGAGTATATGGTGGAAACCTACATCAACGGCAACCATTCAACCCTAAGAAGGCTATACCACGAACTCAACAAGGAAGCGAGAAAGGACTTTATCGGTTTTCTTTTGGTGGAATGCCCCCCACAATACCACACAGAGATTTTACAAGAGATTGTCTGACCACATAAAGGAACGGATATGAACAGGACAACGGAAAAGATACCCACATGGAGTTTAGCCTATATCATCAATGGCGATGCAACCGCACTCACAGACGATGAAGTTCAGACAATAGACAGATGGATGAAGCAATGGCAAGTACAAGATGTTTCACCCCTCACAGATGAAGAAGGGAACACACAGCCTTATTTCACCCATTACCCTCTTTTCGGACTTCCCACAGAAGTGGAAGATTGCGAGATACTTTATTTGAGCGACAACCCGACTAAAATTTGAGATTATGATGAAAGGAACAGACCATTTCAAACGAACCATACAGATGTTTTTGGAGCAGAGAGCAGCGGAAGATGAACTATTCGCCAAAAGCTACCGCAACCCAGCCAAGAACATAGACGATTGTGTCACATACATTCTGAACTATGTGCAGAAAAGCGGTTGCAACGGCTTTTCAGACGGAGAGATTTACGGACAAGCCATTCACTATTACGATGAAAACGAGATTGAAGTAGGCAAGCCTATACAATGTCAAGTAGTTGTAAACCATGTGGTGGAACTGACAGAAGAGGAAAAGCAGGAAGCAAGGAGAAAGGCGGTTGCCCAATATCAGCAGATGGAACTCCAAAAGCTACAGAACCGCAACAAGCCGACAGCGAAAAAAGAAACACAAGTCCAACCCTCATTATTTGATTTTTGATATGAAACCGAGAACACGCATACAGAAAGAGGTAGTCCGTTTGTCAAGCGGACTGCCCGAACTGACAGACAAGCAGAAAGCATACGCTTTTGAACATTGCTTCAAGCATCATGCCTACCGCACAAAAGGCGGAACTATCACTTGTTCGGAATGTGGACACCGCTGGAAAGGCGGACACACTCTTGCGGAAACTATATGTGGCTGTAGCTGTCCCCATTGCGGAAAGGAACTTGAAATACTTGATACCCGAAAGAGAGTTTTCAGGGGCAGCGCATATTATGAAATCATTACGACCCGAAAAGGCTATCAAGTGTTGCGCTACTTTATGGTAGGAGCAACATACAAGGTGGGACAGAAGGCAGAGTATTCCATAAGGGAGGTGGTGCAATGGTGGATTGCCCCAAACGGAAAGACCGAAGTTATTGCCCGACTGAGAGCCATGCACACGATGTACTATGACCTTTGGACTGAATGGAGCGATATGGATTTGCGCAGCAACAAGATGCTGAAAGCATACAATATAGACGCATACAAGACTTATCCGGCAATGCGCATCATTCCCGAATTAAGGAGAAACGGCTTCAAGGGAGCATTCCACGAACTGACCCCATACGAATTTTTTACCGCCATTCTGACGGACAGCAAAAAGGAAACATTGCTTAAAGCGGGACAGACAGAAATGTTCAGATATGCCGTCATTTCAAATATCAATTTACATGAATATTGGAACTCAATAAAAATCTGTATCCGAAACGGCTATCATATTGCAGATGCCTCCATGTGGTGTGACCTTGTAAGACTGCTCCGACATTTTGGGAAAGATACCCACTGCCCAAAATATGTTTGTCCGACAGACTTGAAAAAGGCACATGACCGACTTGTCAGAAAACGCGAAGAACAGATTGAAAGGGAAAGAGCGGAGCAACGCAGGGAGCAGTTGGTCAAGGATGAAAAGAATTATCTGAAGTCCAAAGGCAAGTTCTTCGGACTTGTGTTTACCGACAACCTTATTCTTGTAAAGGTCATTGAGAGTGTGGCGGAAATGCAACTTGAAGGTAAACTGATGCACCATTGTGTGGGAAGCTATCACAAGAGGACAGACTCTCTTATCCTATCCGCAACCATTGACGGCAAACGTATTGAAACGGTAGAGGTTTCACTGACAACATTCAAGGTGGTGCAGAGCAGAGGTGTATGCAATTCCAATACCGAATACCACGACCGCATCATCAGCCTTGTAGAGAGCAATGCCGAACTTATCCGCAAGCGGATGAGTGCTTGATTTATAGACTAAAATATACATGATATGGAAATAAAGATAGAAAACATACTGATATTATGGGACGAGAAAGTAACCGACATCTTTGTCAGTCTGATAAACACCTTGTCCTTGAGTTTCAGTGAAAAGGAAATCCGCAATTCAATGGCAAAACTTTCAGAAAACGAGAACTTCGGAAGGCTGTTCGCCTACGGCTTCGGAGCACATCACCTTTGGGTAGCCCAAAGGATGATAACCGACCCCGAAAAGGTAATGGAGAACCGACTGCTGATTGTTGAATTTTAATAAATGACTACCATGACAACAAGAATGACCATCAACGGAGTGAGTACCTGCCAGACGGCAGGTACTGAAAAGTACGAAAAGTACCAAACGACTATCAGACGGAAAAGAACAACCCTTTTCCAGTATGACTACCGACACACGGACGGAGAACTTTTCTCTTGCGTGAGACCGACATTGAAGGAGTGCAGATACCTGCGTGATGAATGGATAAAAGGAAAGGAGGACAGATTATGACAGCATACTATGATACTTTGATTGTGACATTCAGCGACCCTATCAGAATTTTGGATATGATGTGTACCGATGCTTGTGATGTGGCAACACTAAAGGAGTGGATAGAGAGCTACGAAAGTACAAGAATGACCCCGATAAACGAACATACGGCAGTCATCACTTCCGAATACAACATGGTGCATGTGGTGGAATGGCTCAGAAAATATACCCCCATTGCCGAAATGAAAGAATACTAAAGGTGTGGCGGTACACAATACCGCCCGCACCCGAAACAGATAACCCATAAAACAGAAAGAGCATGAAATACTATTTTATATTGACAGACAGCAGGGATGCATGGATGCAGTTCGTTTACCTCCCTACGGGAGATTATGTGTCCGGCTATATCCGTGACTTGCAGAGTGTGGGAATATCCGTACATGACTATGACCTTTGGACGGAGGAAACACGCCCCATTGCCGAGCGCACATTGGAGCATATAAGGCAGAGCATGAACGCATAAAAAAATCGGGTGGCAAAAGCCACCCATTGACAATAACTTAAATTCATATACAGATGATAGCGAATACAATCTTACAGCAGTTGGGCGGTCATGGATTTACCGTCATGACGGGAAGCCGTAACTATATCAATTTGGGCAACGGACTACAAATGAGCCTTGCAAGAAACAAGACGTCAGCCAACAGACTGAAAATCATATTGGATGAAGACACGGATACATACACCATGTATTTCTATCGTCAGACACTGACGAAGTATGCGGACATCAAGGTCAAGGAGATAGCCAAATACGAGGGAGTGTACTTTGATATGCTCCAGCAGATTTTCACGGATGTAACGGGACTTTACACCCGACTTTAGGCAGAGGCGGCGAGAGCCGCCCTACTTTCTTTCGGTGAGCAGAAGGCGGACAAAGAAAGTAGCAAAGAAACCGCTGTTCCAAAGACTTCCACTGACGGAAGTCTTTTTTGTTTCCATCTTACAGATTTCTATTCAGAATAAGTGAAAGCGGATAGATATATTTATTGTATGCTTTCAGTTTCTTCATATCCACACGGTTGTCCGAATACGGGTTGCTCTTCTCGTCGTAGAAGAATATGTCCGTTATGTTTTCCTTTCGGACAATACGTTCCCCACACAGCGGAATATCCTCCACGTCAAAATCCTCCAGCGGAAGCGTTTCCAATCTGCCGGGAAGATGGTTGCCAAGCTCGTTCATGTTGTAGTTGAAAAGAGCGAAGCCCTTGTGTTTGAAGTCAAGACGTATGCCATACGGACGCCCTGTCAGAAAGGCATCCGCTGCTTTTGCCATATAATTTTCCATGATTGTTTGATGTAAAAGTCATGCAAAATTAAGGCTTTCGGAAAGCAGAAACAAATTTTATTGAATAAAGTAAACATGACATTTTATATACCCTGAAAATCATATGATAAACTCAGATTATTATACTGGATTTGAGTATAATGCTAATATCGCCAAGTCTCACAAAAAGACTTTTCGAGAAATTACGCGCAGAAAACATCACTGAGGCTGTGGACGTAGTAGATGATCTGAGGCTGATTTAGGAAGACTAATAAGAATTTTTATTCCGCTTAAACGATTGAAACCATGAATTAAAAATTGATTCATGTAGTTTTATATTGTTTTTGTAAAACTCTTTACTCCAGCCGGTTTTAAGTCCGCAGTCTTTCATATATTCACTCAAAGGCTCAAGCCCTATTTCCTTTCTTAGTGAATCGACCTTATCAATATCCTGTAGAGGGACCAGATAATCCACTCCATCCCTGGTTATTCTCTGCGTCCCATAAATCTGTTTTTGTCCTTGGTTCATAAGGCACCTGTCAGTCAGAAAAGCATATTGCCAGCCCTTAGCCGCACCATCTCGGACGGCTTCTTTCAGTATAGGTAAATACTTATTCTGGATTAAAGAATCTTGGGAATGTTGAATACAAAGGAAAAGAGCCTCGTTCGCTTCATATCCAATATCATCGGGAGAAAGCCAACCGTATTGGTCAATGATTTCAGCAACTCTGACAGCATTTCTTCGGTCTATGTCGTCCATTATCCTTCTTATTTTATTTACATTCTGTTTCTTCTTCGAAGCATCAAGCAGTAACAATCGTATGCTTTGATCTTCAATTCTCATCTCTTTTAATTCTTCTTCTATTGAATATAGTTCTGCATCATACTCTTTTTCATAAGCATCAAGAATTCTGATATAGGTCTTATTAAACGACATAGTATCTTGCTTTTCCAAATAATAATGGCAGCTATCAATGATACTTGATAAATTTTGTGCTTCTGATTTATTACAGAACAACAAAAGCAAACAGATATAAAACAAGTTCTTTAACATTCTTCAAAAAATTAGACATAAAACACCTCACTTAGGCTATTTTTGTTTATCAAGTGCAAAGCTACATATTTCTCGACACTTATTCAATACCCTGTAGGGTAGTTCTTAATTCAGTCACAAACGGAAGATGACATTATTTCAAACAATAAAGGGAGACCCCACCATTCGTGTGAAGCTCTCCCTTTGCGTTACTTCTCATACAGCAGCAAAAACTCCATTTTCCGTCGCCGCTCTATCGAGCGGATTTTCCGTCCCTTGTAGTGGCAGTAGGATATATACTCCTTATAGATGTCCCTGTCACCGGCTTCCAGCTTTTTCACCAGACGGCTTTTCGGGTGTTTTCCATATCCGAGCAGAGTTCCGTGACCCACATTGTAGCTGAGTACGGTCAGGATCAGTTATCCAAACCAAAATATTATCCCAACTTGACTTTTTATTGTATTGAAT
>ENA-OWRC01002921-OWRC01002921.1-human-gut-metagenome-genome-assembly--contig:-NODE-2921-length-12101-cov-2.286734_pt1 | contig 12101 bp, 10 predicted proteins | sample MGYA00248268_ERZ651895 | MGnify/ENA primary metagenome ERZ651895 (study PRJEB26924, sample SAMEA4378242) | human gut metagenome | biome: human gut; feature: human-associated habitat; material: faeces...
TACGACAGAACGTGGAGAATTTGTTCATTTGCACATGCATATTTTTGGAAGCCAGCACTTTATAACACCTTCATCCCATTCTTTTACACTGAAAAAGAAAAAACGATAATTTTTTTTGTCTTTTTTTAGAAAAACTTTATGTGTATATCTAACAGCGATATGCTATACTGAAAGGGATTTAAAACCGAGGCAAGGAGCGATTTTTATGAAATTAAAAACGAGGCTTATCATAGCCTTTTTTGTTATTATCTGTGTGCCTCTTTTGCTTGCAGGAGTATCGCTGGTTGGTTTTTCTACGTATCAGATCCGTAATCTGGAGGATCATCTCGGCATTTCCGGTGTGACTTATGAAAATATGTCGGATTCGGTGCAGGTTCTGAACAAAGCGACGAACTCCAATTTTGAACAGATCAAAGCAAAGGGCAGTGAAAATCCGGATGCATTTCTGAATCGTGATTATCTGGATCAGCTGAATGATGAGCTGAAAGAGAAATATTCTTTTCTGATCGTAAGAAAGGGCGACAGTCTTTATTATTCCGGAAGTGATGAGAGCGTGAATAAGCTGTTTCCGGAACTGCCGGAGTATAGTGACGTGGTCAGCCAGTCGGACAGCGGCGTTTATATCGGTAAGGATGTGAAGGCGTTCGTCAAGCAGATGGATCTGACGTTTTCAGATCAGACAGAAGGCAGTGTTTTTGTAATCACCAGCCTGACGATGGTGCGTCAGATGAGGACTCTTACAAGAGATATGCTTGTTTCTATCGTGATCATTCTGATCATGACAGCAGGTATGCTGACGATGTGGATTTACAATGGAATCAACATTCCGCTGAAAAAGCTTAAGGAAGCAACGCAGAACATCAAAGAGGGAAATCTGGAGTTTGTTCTGGATGCAGAAGGTGACGATGAGATCAGTGAGCTGTGCCGCGATTTTGAGGAAATGCGGCAGAGACTGAGGGAATCATCTGAGGAAAAGATACAGTACGACAAGGAGAATAAAGAGTTGATCAGCAACATTGCACACGATCTGAAAACTCCTATCACAGCCCTGAAAGGTTATGCGGAGGGGATCATGGATGGTGTGGCGGATACGCCGGAGAAAATGGACCGTTACATCCGCACGATTTATAATAAAGCAAATGATATGGATCGTCTGATCAACGAGCTGACCACTTATTCCGGAATTGATAATAACCGGATCCCGTACAATTTCCACCGGATCAACGTGGCGGATTATTTCGGAGACTGTGTGGAAGAAGTCGGACTGGATTTGGAGCAGCGGGGTATCAAGCTGAACTATTCGAATCTGGTATCTCCTGACACAGTTGTCATCGCGGATCCGGAGCAGATGAAGAAGGTCATCAATAATATTATCAGTAACAGCGTAAAATATATGGACAAGCCTGACGGGCATATTGATATCCGTATTCTTGACGAAGTGGATTCCATCCGGGTAGAGATCGAGGACAACGGCAAGGGAATCGCACAGAAGGATCTGCAGAAGATCTTCGAGAGGTTCTACCGCACGGATGCTTCGCGCAATTCCGCCCAGGGCGGCAGTGGCATCGGATTATCCATTGTTAAAAAAATTGTTGAGGATCATGGCGGTTATGTATGGGCGACAGCCAAAGAAGGGGAAGGAACCTGTATGCATTTTGTATTGAGAAAATATATTGAGCTGCAGCCGGGTGGAACCAAGTAATGAATAAGGGAATGAAACAGAAATGGCATGATCATCGATAATACAAGGACATTCTGTAAATGGAGGATAAATAATGAGTAAGATTTTAATTATTGAAGATGAAGTAGCAATTGCAGATCTTGAGAAGGATTATCTGGAGCTCAGTGATTTCAAGGTCGATATCTGCAATACCGGCGATGAGGGACTGAAGACCGCACTGGCAGGCGATTATGATCTGATCATTCTGGACCTGATGCTGCCCGGCATGGACGGCTTCGAAGTATGTAAGAAGATCCGCGAGGAGAAAAATATTCCCATTCTCATGGTATCTGCGAAGAAGGACGACATTGATAAGATCCGCGGCTTAGGGCTGGGTGCGGATGACTATATGACCAAACCTTTCAGCCCCAGTGAACTGGTAGCCCGCGTGAAGGCGCACATGGCCCGTTATGAGAGACTGGTGGGAACCAACCAGAAGCAGCAGAATGATATCGTGGAGATCCGTGGTATCCGTATTGATAAGACTGCCAGACGTGTCTATGTGGACGGTGTGGAGAAGACGTTTACGACCAAAGAGTTCGATCTGCTGACGTTCCTGGCGGAGCATCCGAACCATGTATTTACCAAAGAAGAATTGTTCCGTGAGATCTGGGATATGGATTCTATCGGTGATATTGCCACCGTTACCGTGCATATCAAGAAGATCCGTGAGAAGATTGAAAAAGATACTGCAAAACCTCAGTATATCGAGACCATCTGGGGTGTGGGCTACCGATTTAAAGTATAAAAGAAGAAAAATAAGATCAGAAGAGAACTCCTATGATGGATTCGGCAACAAACTGTCTCCAATAGGAGTTTTTTATCTAAAAGTGTGTTATAATCATAACATTGCGGATTGCACCCGTGAAATTTGATTAGCGATTCCACTGATGAGATAAAGCATCGGCGGAATGGAGTGTGTTATGAACAGTAAAAAAATAATACAGTTGTCTACGACACAGAAGATCATGCTTAGCTTTCTGTGTGCCATATTAGTGGGTAGCTTCCTGCTGGCATTACCCATCAGTTCAGCTACCGGAGAAGCGGTTCCTTATATAGATGCTTTATTTACGGCTACCACATCCATCTGTGTGACCGGTCTGGTGACGGTTCCCACATATTCCACCTGGAGCGTCTGGGGACAGATCGTGATCCTGTTTCTGATCCAGTTGGGAGGTCTGGGAGTCATTACGGTCATGTACGGTGTGATGATGGGACTGCACAGACGACTGGGACTGGGTAACCGGTGGATGCTGCAGGATGTATTTAATCTGAATAATATCTCCGGAATCGTGAAATTCCTCCGCAAGGTTCTCATAGGTACTCTGGTGGTGGAGGGATGCGGAGCTCTTTTGTACATGACAGTATTTGTGCCGGGATACGGACTCAGAGGCATATGGATTTCGATTTTTAATGCCGTATCTGCCTTCTGCAACGCAGGAATGGATATTATGGCGGAAGACAGTCTGTGCGGCTATGTATTTCAGCCCATGGTCAATCTGGTCACGATGCTGTTGATCATATTGGGAGGTTTGGGCTATATCGTCTGGTGGGATGTACTGCGGGTTTTGAAAAATATCCGGAGCCAGAAGCTGAAATGTTTCCGACTGCTGACGCTGCACAGTAAAATAGCACTCACGGTGACAGGAATACTTATTGTAGTGGGAGCGGCGGCATTTTATATTTTTGAATACAATAATCCTCTGACGATGCAGGATTACACGGTGCCGCAACGGATCTGGGCATCCCTGTTCCAGGCAGTAACTACGCGAACCGCAGGTTTTGCCACGATTCCACAAGAGGATCTGACCAATACCTCTGCGATCATTTCGGTGCTTTTGATGCTGATCGGCGGCTCTCCGGTGGGAACCGCAGGAGGAATGAAGACAGTTACGATCGCAGTGCTGCTGGTATCTATGTTTGCCACCATAGGTAATAAGGAGGATGCAGAGCTTTTTGGGAGAAATATTCCGAAGCAGGCGGTGAATAAATCGGTAGCGGTTGTAGGTATGTTTTTTATCATTGCGTCGTTGTCCACAATTCTTTTATCTGCAGTGACAGATGCGGCTGTGATCGATATTGTGTATGAAACAGTGAGTGCCACAGCTACTGTGGGATTAAGCAGGAACCTGACTTCCATGCTGAATCTTTGGGGAAAACTGATTATTATCGTGACCATGTATTTGGGAAGAGTCGGCCCCATATCGCTGGTAGTGGCATTCAGCACGCAGAAAAAGAACAAAAATATTGTGAAGAACCCGACAGAAGAGATCAGCGTCGGATAAAGCAGATCGAAGCAACAGGAAGGAAGAGACTATGGGAATCAATCAGACCTATGCAGTATTTGGACTTGGAAGATATGGAAGAAGTGTGGCGAAGGAGTTGGCAGAGAACGGCGCAGAGGTGGTGGCGGTAGACAATAGAGAGGCAGTTGTCAATGCGGCAATCTCAGAGATTCCATACTGTAAATGTGCAGATATTACAGATCCGGAAGCGTTGAGACAGATCGGTATTGCGAATATTGATGTGGTCATCGTGACCATGGCAAATCATCTGGAAGCCAGTGTTATGGCAACCATGCTGTGTAAAGAACTGGGCGTAAAGACCGTTATCGCCAAATGCGCCACTGAGATAAACTGCAAGATCCTTACGAAAGTAGGAGCAGACCGTGTAGTATTCCCCGAGAGTGAGTCAGGGATCCACCTGGCCAAAAATCTGTTAAGCTCCGGTTTCATGGACATTATCGAATTGTCCCAGGATGTGTCTATGGTGGAAATGGAAGTCAAACAGCAGTGGATCGGCAAGAATCTGATCGAGCTGAATCTGCGGAAAAAATATTCCATTAACGTGGTGGCGATCATCGAAGGAAAAAATGTAAATACCAATATCGATCCGGAAGTACCTCTGACACAGGATATGCGTCTGATCGTTATTGCCAACCGGGCAAAATTAAATAAACTGAAATAGAATAGCTTCGAGCTATAAAAAAGTGAAACTTCTGACGGTGCACTTGAGCACAAGACAGAATGTTTCACTCTTTTTTTTATACGGTGGCAGCCGTCTGAAAAGTTGTAAACGGGTGATCAGTTATCAGCCCGGAAAGTCTTCTCATTAAAGGCACTCTGCTGCTTAGCAACGATAGTGGTACATACGGCATCACCGGTGATATTGACAGCGGTACGCAGCATATCCAGGATACGGTCGATACCCATAATCAGTGCAATGCCTTCGGTAGGCAGTCCCACGGAGGTCAGTACCATGGACAGGGTGACCAGACCGACACTGGGGACACCGGCAGTACCGATGGAAGCGATCGTCGCGGTGGCAATGACAGTAGCAATGGCAGCCGGGGTCAGAGGAATACCGTAAGCCTGTGCTATGAAAACAACTGCTACGCCCTGCATAATGGAAGTACCGTCCATGTTAATGGTGGCACCCAGAGGTATCGTAAAGGACGAGATCTGTTTGGAAACACCGATTTTTTTATATAAGGTGTCGATGGACAGAGGGATCGTCGCATTACTGGTGGAGGTGGAGAAGGCAAAGGTCATAACCGGGAAGAACTTTTTAATGAACTTAAAAGGATTCAAGCGGGTGAACACAAACAGCATGACCTGATATACCACGAAACACTGTACTGCCAGCGCCAGAATGACGCTTCCCATATATTTCAGCATAGGCACAAAAGCGTCGAAGCCGATACCTGCGAAGGTCTTGGCGATCAGGCAGAAGACACCGACAGGGGCTGCTTTCATGACTGCAATCGTCATTTCCATCATAATGTCATTGAACTGACTGAAAAAGTTCGCCACAGTGGAGACCCGGTTGCCCATGGCAGCCAGAAGAATGCCGACAAATAAAGCAAAGAAGATGATCGGCAGCATATCTCCGGTGGACAGGGAGGTAAAAATATTTTTCGGAATAATATTCAGCAACGTCTCCGCAAAGTCTACCTGGGTGGTCGCAACTTCGGTGGCATCCTCCGGCAACGCAATATTTAAACCGACGCCGGGATTGATCAGACTGGCAATGCCCAGTGCCACGCAGATCGCCAAAGCTGTGGTGCACAGGTAGAACAGGATCGTTTTCACTCCCACGGTTCCCAACGTTTTCGTATCACCGATGGCCATGGCGCCGCAGACCAGGGAGCAGAATACCAGAGGGACCACCAGCATTTGCATCAGGCGGATAAAACCATTTCCCAGTACATAAAGAATACCGTTGATCAGAATCGTATCTCTAAAGTACCCTCCCGGCATATAATAATGGATCAGCACACCACATACCGCACCGGTTAACAGGGCGATAAAGATTTTGGTGGACAGACCGAGTTTTTTCTTTTCTTTTTCGTGTTTTTCCACTATTCCAGTCCTCCGGTTTCTTTCATGTAGCAAGCAAGTGTCTCTCTCCAGCCACTGGGTTCTTCGATGCCGGTGAGACGCAGCATCATATTATCCAGTACGGAATATTTCTCCGGGGTGCCGTCTTTTACTGTGACGGTAAGCCGGTCTTCTTTTCCGGCAAGACGCAGGATCTCTTTCGCAAATTCCAGGCGTGTGCAGGAACCGCCGCTGCATACGGCGTGATAGATACCGTAATGGTCGTTGTCGATGAAAAATTTTCCCACCCGGGCAAGCTCTGCGGCGGAGGTAGGTACTGCACGGTCGTTATTTAGCAGTTCCATAGTGGATACCCGAGGGTCTGCGGCTGCTTCGAGTACTTCATTCAAAAAGTCTTTGCCGATGCCATAGATCCAGGAACTTCGGATAATGACATAGCGGGTCATCAGCTGGATGACGAATTTCTCTCCGGCGTATTTGGATTTTGCAAACAGTCCTACGGGATTTACATCATCGAACTCATTATAGGGTGTGTCGGATGCGCTGGAAAATACATCATCCGTAGAGATCTGTATGAGTTTTGCCTGAATGCTCTCCGCAGACTGCGCCAGATTTCTCGCACCTACGGCGTTTACCTTGTAAGCCATATCCGTCTCCGACTGCGCTGCACCGGCGGAAGGATGATATCCTGCACAATTGATGACGACATCGGGACGATTCCGGTGCATGAACAGGGAAACTGCATGTTCATCCGTGATATCCAGCTCGTCCTTATCGGTCTCGTATAATTCATATTCCATCATGTCTAACAACCTGATCAACGCCTGCCCCATGTGACCGAGGGAACCGACGATCCATATTTTTTTCATTGTGATATAACCTCCTGCAATTTGTGTGTAACTGAGAACAGTATAACAAGTATATCATAGGAAAGATTCCCAGGAAAAGAGAAAATTAAAAAGTCAGAGAAACGCAATAAAAATTGATATTAACAGGGAGAAAAGGATTTGCTATACTAACCACAGAGAGCAGAATCCGAAGGAAAAGCTCGGGATATATTTAACAGGCAGAATCTGGAAAGGCAGGGAGTTTATATGGCAGAATTACGTCTGGGTGCATGGGAAGCCGGCGGTACAAAAATGGTCTGCGCTATTGGCGATGAGAATGGTGAAATTTATGAACAGGTATCGCTTCCTACAACTACGCCTAAGGAGACGATTCCTAAGATGATCGCTTATTTTAGGGACAAGAGGATCGATGCATTGGGAATTGCCTGTTTCGGGCCCATTGAGCTGGACAGAGATTCCGAAAAATACGGTTATATCACAACCACGCCAAAGCTGGCCTGGAGGGACTGCGATATTGTTGGGCAGATGCAGGAGGCACTTCATTGCCCCGTGGGATTCGATACAGATGTGAATGGTTCTGTCCTCGGCGAAGTGACTTTCGGACAGGCACAAGGGAAAAAGTGCGTCATGTATCTGACCATCGGTACGGGTGTCGGCGGTGGTATCTATAGTAACGGAGATCTGCATCACGGAATGCTCCATCCGGAGACCGGACATGTGCTGATCACGAAGCGGACCGCAGATACTTATGCCGGAAGATGTCCTTATCATAAGAATTGTCTGGAAGGTCTGGCGGCAGGCCCTGCCATCGAAGAACGCTGGGGCAGGAAAGCAGTGGACCTGGCAGATTGCCCGGAAGTATGGGAGTTGGAGGCAGATTACATTGCTCAGGCACTGACCGGTTATGTCATGACGGTATCACCGGAAATGATCATTTTAGGCGGCGGTGTCATGCACCAGGAGCAGTTGTTCCCGCTTATCCGCAAGAAGCTTAAGGAATACATCAATGGCTATATCGTAACAGATGAACTTGCAGACATGGAGCATTATGTGGTGCCGGCATCTCTTCATGATGATCAGGGCATCATGGGATGTCTGGAGCTTGCAAGAAGAGCTCTTGAAAACGATCATTGATAAGGCAGCTGCTTACGATATTGCAACGGAGACATCTGATATGTCCTGTGAAAGCAGCGGATAAAATGACTTACATTGGGGAAGCCGGACTGCAGGGCAACCTCTGTAACCGGCAGAGAGGTACTCTCTAACAGATGGCAGGCATGGGTCAGTCTCAGATGCATCAGGTATTGCGTCAGAGTCAGATGAAAGTGCTGTTTAAAATAGCGGGACAAATATTTTTCGGATAAATGAAATTATTCTGCCAGGGTTTCCAACCGAAGGGGGTCCGTGTAGTTATACTGCAGATAAGTCAGTATTTCACGCTGCATTGGATCGTTCCTTTTGGAGCCCATCGGGTTAATGGTTCCACAGGAAGCAATTTTTTGTATAAGTGACAACAATAAAATACGTAATCGGAAATACCCACTCAATGTATTTGGAAGCTGTCTGACAGACAGGATCTCACGGATGAGAGAAATGATGTCAGGACAGCTTTTTTCGTGGGAAAGATTATGATGCAAAAGCAATTCATGGTTACGCAGGGGAAGGAGAAACTCCGTTTCCAACAGATCGTCCGTCTGAAAGGAAATAAATTCCAGTGGAAACAACAGGGTATGATAGTCTACGCCCGGAATTGCGGAACCCATAAAATGAAGCTCACCGGGATTCACAAAGAATACGGAGCCGCCGGCCGCTTCGTATTCTTCCCCTTCAATGATGACATTAAGAGAGCCGGAGCGGACATATATGATCTCGACCTCCGGATGCCAGTGGACAGGAATCTGAAAAAAAGCAGGCATATCATGCAGGTGATAACAGCTAAAAGGGAATTCTTTTGTTCCGTGAATGCGTTCTTCTCTTAATTCAGGGTACATAGGCAGGCCTTTCTGTGAAGTGGAGCAGAGGATATTATGGTCAGATTACTATAAAAGTAGAAATAAGTCAATTTTCTGTGGTAAAAATGCAAGTTTTAGGAGAGATAAAGTAGTAATATGTAAAAATTGAAGAGACTATTCGGAATAGTATTCTGAATAACTGTAAAATGAAAATGCAAATTTATAGGAACCGCAGAAAGGATATAAAACATACGATGGAAGGACAGAATAAGTCATTATTTCAATTATTTGTACCACTGTGTCTGGAGACGATCTTTTACATGTTGTCCGGAATGGTGGATACTTTAATGCTTTCTTCTGTGGGAGATCAGGCAGTCGGAGCAGTCGGAACAGCAAATACTTATATTGGTGTATTTATTATTATGTATTCGGTAGTTTCTATGGGAATGCTGGCTGTGATGACACAGAATATCGGTGCGGGCAGACCGGGGATCGCCTGTCAGGCAAAGACTCTGGGATTATGGTTTAATGGGATCCTGGGTGTTGTAATGTCTGTGTTTTTGTTTTTCTGTTCCGATGGGATTCTGTATGTGGTAGGTATTGCGCCGGCATTGAAGGAGCCTGCCGTACAATATCTGCGGATCGTAGGAGGCGGAAGCATACTGAACGCAATGATTCCCATACTGGCAGGATATCTGCGTGCATTTGGATATACGAAACAGCCTCTGATCGCAACTGTGACAGGTAATATTTTGAACTTTATATTAAATGCCGTGTTTCTGTTTCATTTCCACCTCGGCGTGCAGGGGGTCGCATCCGCAACAGTGATCTCCAAAGTGGTGAATCTGATATTGATCGTGATCTTCGTACGGCGGCTGATCCCTGCAAAAAAATATTCGGAAAGGGTGAATTCCGGAGAGATTTTGCGGCAGATCATCCGGATCGGATTACCTTCCGCTTTGGAGAATATTATTTATAATGTAGCGATGACACTGGTGATCCGTTTTCTGAACCAGATGGATACAGAAGGAATCAATGTGGCAGCCCGCTCCTATACGACACAGATCACGAATTTATCCTTTTGTGTGGGAAATGCGCTTGCCCAGGCGAATGCCATTATGACCGGATGGTACATGGGTGCGGGAAAATATGAAATATGTGATAAGCAGACGAAAAAATCTGCGGCGATCGGAGCGGTACTGGCGATGGGAACAGAATTTCTGTTTGCAGTCAGTGCCCCGGTCCTGATCTCCTTTTTCACGCAGGATAAGAGTATGGTAGAACTAGTGCAGAAGCTGATGTTTATTGACATTGCCCTGGAAGCCGGACGAGTAACAAATCTGGTATATGGAAATGCACTGAAAACCAGTGGAGATGCTGTATTTCCGGTGATCCTCGGAGCTGTTTTTATGTTTTTGTGTGCAGCGGGAGGAACGTATCTGCTGGGGATACAGCTGCATCTGGCAGTAGTGGGTGCTTATATCGGTCTGACAGCAGATGAATGCTGCCGTGCAGTCGGCATGCTGCTGCGCTGGCGGAGCGGAGCATGGAAGAAAAAAGGATTGATCAAAGATTGATGGAAGTGATCCGGGAGTACTATAAGACGGTATACCGGCTGGCTTTTGCCCGGATGGGCATTTTCTTGCTTTTCGTAGCTTATCATAGCATAGCGCATTTTTTATAATTTAAATATTGACAATATGAAAAAATGTGTTATAGTTCTAAATGCAAATGCAACTCATTTGCATTTAGAACAAATATATGATTAAGTATTCATTTGATAAAGAAAGTATGGAAAGGTAAGAGTCATGTCGGAAGTTATTTTAGATACTTTAATAGATAGTATAAAGCTGGTGCCATTTTTGTTCCTGACCTATCTGGCTATGGAATATCTGGAGCATAAGGCTGGCGAGAAGACCACACATATGGTGCGAAAAGCAGGTAAAATGGGACCGTTGATCGGTGGCGTGGCAGGTGTGCTGCCTCAGTGTGGATTCTCAGCAGCGGCATCCAACTTATATGCAGGCAGGGTGATCACCCTGGGAACACTGATAGCCATTTATCTGTCCACTTCTGATGAGATGCTGCCGATCCTGATTTCGGAGAAAATGGATATCCGCTTTGTACTGGGCGTGCTGGGAGCGAAAGCAGCCATTGGTGCGGTAGCCGGATTTGTGATCGATCTGTTGGTCCGGGAGAGGAAGATGCATCCTCATGACCATGTTCACGGGCATGAGGAAAATGATCATGAAGAGGAAGAGCACATTCATGAAATCTGTGAGCATGAGAACTGCCATTGTGAAAAGGATGGCATTTTTCTATCTGCGGTAAAGCATACGCTTCACATTACCTTTTTCATTATAGTCATTGGATTTGTTCTGAACACAGCACTGCATTTTGTGGGAGAAGATGTTCTGGCCGGACTGATCCTGAATCGTCCCGTACTGGGACCTGTGCTGGCAGGAGTGGTGGGACTGATCCCCAACTGTGCAGCATCTGTGACCATAACGCAATTGTATATCAGTGGTGTGATCAGCCTTGGAGCCATGATGTCCGGATTGCTGGTGGGCGCGGGAGTAGGACTGCTGGTGTTGTTCCGCGTGAACCCGGATAAAAAGGAAAATCTGAAAATCGTGGGAATTTTATATGTGATTGGCGTTTTAGCAGGAATTGTGATAAACTGGCTGTAGGCACAAGCAGTGCCAAAATTGAGAGCTGACTCTTTGACTGCTTGCAGGCATAAGAGGCAGATCCAATTTTGATAGGGCGACGCCCGTCCAGTGAGGGAACGCAGGGCGTTACCGAGCTGAGCAGCACTGCGGATGCCCCGGATCGCGATATTAAAGGACAGATATCTATGGAAGAACATAAATGTGAACACAATGATATTTCCTACCCTAAGGGATTGAAATGGACCAAACAGAGAAAATGCGTGTATCAGGTGCTGGAGGAAGCGACCGAGCCCCTCAGCGCCGTACAGATTTACAATCGTATTGAGAGAGATCACGAAGGCAGCGATTATGCTGTATCCACAATCTACCGGATCCTGGCAACATTTGAAGAACATGGAATGGTAGAGAAGACAACGTTCATGGGAGACGGTACCGTAGTATACGAATTGAACCGCGGGGAACATACCCATTATGCGGTCTGCCTGGAATGTCATAAGCGGATTCCGCTGCCTAGCTGCCCCTTTGCACATGTGCATTTAGAGCAGGATACCGGAGATTTCACTGTCACC
>ENA-OWRC01002927-OWRC01002927.1-human-gut-metagenome-genome-assembly--contig:-NODE-2927-length-12081-cov-27.180692_pt1 | contig 12081 bp, 8 predicted proteins | sample MGYA00248268_ERZ651895 | MGnify/ENA primary metagenome ERZ651895 (study PRJEB26924, sample SAMEA4378242) | human gut metagenome | biome: human gut; feature: human-associated habitat; material: faeces...
CCCAGAACTTGCACTCCTTGGTGCCAGCAGCTGCGGTGATGGGAGCGGGCTTGACTTCCGGCAGAGACAGGAAGGTGACATCATCGGTGATACCCAGAGTGAAGCGCTCCTTGGGCTGATCCTTCTCCAGCTCCTTGAACAGAGCAAAGATGGAGGACGGCGGGGTATCCTTGCTGCCCAGACCGTAACGGCCGCCGGTCAGAACGACATCGTTCAGGCCAGCCTCACGCAGGGTAGCGGCAACATCCAGATACAGGGGTTCGCCCAGAGAGCCGGGCTCCTTGGTGCGGTCCAGCACAGCCACCTTCTTGGCGGTCTTGGGCAGGACCTTCAGCAGGGAAGCGGAGACCCAGGGACGGTACAGGCGGACCTTGACGATACCGACCTTCTCGCCCTTGGCGTTCAGGTAGTCGATGACCTCATCAGCAACGTCGCAGATGGAGCCCATAGCCACGATCACACGGTCAGCATCGGGTGCGCCGTAGTAGTTGAACAGATCGTAGTTGGTGCCCAGCTTTGCGTTGATCTTGGCCATGTACTTCTCAACAACAGCAGGCAGAGCGTTGTAAACGCTGTTGCATGCCTCACGATGCTGGAAGAACACGTCGCCGTTCTCGTGGGAGCCGCGCATCTTGGGGTTCTCGGGGTTCAGAGCCTTCTTGCGGAACTCCTCGACAGCCTCCATGTTGCACATTTCCTTCAGGTCGGCGTAATCCCACTTCTCGATCTTCTGGTACTCATGAGAGGTACGGAAGCCGTCGAAGAAGTTCAGGAAGGGGACCTTGCCCTCGATGGCTGCCAGATGGGCGACCGGGGACAGATCCATGACTTCCTGCACGCTGCTCTCGACCAGCATTGCAAAACCGGTCTGGCGGCATGCCATGACGTCGCTGTGATCACCGAAGATGTTCAGAGACTGGGTAGCAACGGTACGTGCGGAAACATCGAACACGCAGGGCAGCTGCTCAGCAGCGATCTTGTACATATTGGGGATCATCAGCAGCAGGCCCTGAGAAGCGGTGAAGGTGGTGGTGACAGCACCTGCACCCAGAGAGCCGTGCACAGCGCCGGCAGCGCCGGCCTCGGACTCCATCTCGACGACCTTGACCTGATTGCCGAAGATGTTCTTCTGGCCAGCTGCGGACCACTGGTCCACAGAGTCAGCCATCGGAGAAGACGGGGTAATGGGGTAGATGGCAGCCACGTCCGTGTAGGCATACGCTACATGGGCGGCAGCGGTATTGCCATCCATAGTTTGCTTTGCTCTAGGCATTTTTCTTCCTCCATTATTCAGAATTTGGTACCTTTTGCGCGGGGCAATATGCCCCACATGGGACCGGAGAACCCCATAAAGGCACTATTGCTTGTATACTATAATAGCAAATTCCGCCCATAAAGTAAACGCAAACCGCTCAACAAACGCACCAAAAATAAAGAAAATTTTTTAGCGCTTTTGTACGTCTTTAGTTCGTTAAAGTGAGCACTGGTGCGGATTTTCCGGTTTTGGCCTGCCTGCTTTGCCAGATCCTGTGATTTTTTTCGCAAAAAGGGGAGGGAACCCTCTCATGCAAGCGTCCTAGCCCTCTCAGGCGCTAACGCGCCAGATTCCCCCTTTTGTCACCTGCGGTGACATTTCTCCCCGTCCGGGGGAAGGTGGTGCGCAACGCCGGATGAGGGCGCAGACACCCTCTCAGTCACGGCTTACGCCGTGCCAGCTCCCCCGAAGGGGGAGCTTTATCAGTGCTGACCGCCAGATAGCCAAAAGCTCCCCCTTCGGGGGAGCTGGCGAACGCAGTGAGCCTGAGAGGGTTTTCTTATCTTCCTTGTATTTATCATCTCTTTATTGACAACAAACCTCATTTTGCCGTAAACTGAGAACAGAAAACCGGCGCTGTGCCGGGCAAAGAGGGTAATAAAATGGAGAAGACCGTGCATTACGAAAAAACACTCACCAGTGAGGTGCTCTTCGAGGGCCGGGTGATCACCCTGACAAAAGACACTGCTCTGCTGGAAAACGGCAAGACCGCCGAACGCGAAGTGGTGCATCACCACGGTGGTGCGTGCATCCTGCCCTATTTTGAGGACGGCACCATCTGCATGGTGCGCCAGTTTCGCTACGCCATGCAGCAGGAGCTGTGGGAGCTGCCCGCCGGCAAGCTGGAAAAGGGTGAGGACCCCTTTGAAGCCGCCAAGCGGGAGCTGGGCGAGGAGTGCGGCCTGACCGCGGACAATTATATCTCTCTGGGCCAGTTTTTCCCCACCGTGGGCTATGACACCGAAGTGATCTATACATGGGTCGCCACCGGCCTGCACAAGACCCAGATGCATCTGGATGCCGATGAATTCCTGACCCCTGACCGTGTGCCGCTGGATAAAGCCTATGAGATGGTCATGAGCGGCGAGATCCGGGACGGCAAGACCATTGCCGGTATCCTGAAGCTCAAGGCCCTGATCGCCGAGGGCAGGCTGTGAACATCCTGTACGAAGATGCCGCCCTTGTGGTGCTGGACAAGCCCGCCGGACTTTCCAGCGAAGAGGGCGTGCCCGCAGCCCTGCGGCAGCTGTGGGGCCAGCCGGATGCCTTTGTAGGCGTGGTGCACCGGTTGGACACCGGCGTTTCCGGCCTGATGGTGTTTGCCAGAACGCCCGGGGCTGCGGCCGCACTCAGCCGTCAGATCACCCAGAGCCAGAACGCCTACGCTGTGCAGGATGGCAGGGCCGAAGGGGAGCCGGAAGTGCCGCAGTTCATCAAGCAGTACCGTGCCGTCATTGCAGGCGGGCCGGACGAAGCACTGCCCGCTGAAGGCACCCTGCGGGACTGGCTGTTCAAGGACAGCCGCCGGGGCCGGGTATTCCCGGTCAGCCGCCCGCGCAGAGGTGTACGGGAAGCCGTGCTGGAATACCGCATCGTGAAAACGGCAGGAGAGATGAGCCTTGCTGAGATCACGCTGCACACCGGCCGCACCCATCAGATCCGGGTGCAGTTTGCATCCCGGAAGCATCCGCTGGCCGGAGACGGCAAATACGGAAGCCGCGTAAAAGGCAGCATTGCCCTGCAGAGCTGCGGCCTGCAGTTTTTGCACCCGGAGACCGGAAAGCCCATGGCATTCACGCTGCCGCTGCCGGAGGGTGCGTTCTGGAAACCGTTTGAAGAATAATGCATTTCCATTAGGTGAGAGGTATGGAACAATACAAAACTGATGCTGAGATCTATGCTGTGCTGGAGCGGGAGATCATTGACCTGACCATCCGCCCCGGCTCTTCGCTGAGCGAAAATCCGCTCTGTGCCCGCTTTGGCGCACCGCGCACCCTGATCCGGGTGGTGCTGCAGAAGCTGCAGGAAAACGGGCTGGTAAAGATCGTGCCTTACAAGGGCACCACCGTTACCCGGCTGAACCGCCGCATCGTGGACGAGCTGATCTACGAGCGCACCGCCGTGGAAGCCCGCGTATTGCGGGATTTTTCGCCCCGGTGCACCCCGGAGCAGCGGGCGTTGATCCGCAGGCGGGTGGAAGCCTACGAGGCCCTTGCGGCCATGGAGAGCCCGGATTACAACAAGCTGTACGAGGCCGACCGTGCCCTGCACGGGACATGGTTTGCGGCCATGGATAAAATGTACCTGTGGAGCACCCTGCAGAACGCCCACGCCGACTACAGCCGCTTCCGGATGCTGGACACCATGACCACCGGCGGCCTTGCCGAGGTGATCGCAGACCACCGCAACCTGATGAACGCCATCGAGCGGTGCGACCTTTCTGCCTTTGAGCCACTGGTGGAACGGCACCTCTACGGCGGCATCCGGCGGCTTGGCTCCAAGCTGACCGAGGAATATGCCGATTATTTTGAGCCGGAAAAGTAATTGTTCTATGTGGAACATTTTATAAAACGAAAGGGCACAGCGCATTGCAGCGCCGTGCCCTTTTGTTTTATGCTGTCTGAATTTCAGAACACCCCGGAAATAAAAATTTCCAGACCTATGCCAATGAGGATGATGCCGCCCAGAATGGATGCCTTGCCGGAGAGCTTGGTGCCAAACTTTTTGCCGATGCGCAGGCCCGCCATGCAGATAAAGAAGGTGACCACCGCAATGATGAGCGATGCCGCCAGAGCCATCAGCCAGCCGTATTCCGAAATGGTGAAGCCCACCGAAAGCGCATCAATGCTGGTAGCCACGCCCTGCATGAGCAGTGCACCCGCACTCAGCTCTGCTGCTTCTTCGGCCTCTTCGCCCTTGATGCCATCCACCAGCATTTTGCCGCCGATGTAGCCCAGCAGTGCCAGCGCGATCCACGGGATGAACTTTTCAAACGAAGAGAACAGCTCCACAATGGTGTGCACGCACACCCAGCCTGTCATGGGCATCACGGCCTGAAAAATGCCAAAGGTACCCGCAATTTTTACCATGGTGCCCTTGCTCATGCGGGGGTCGTGCAGGCCGTTTGCCATAGACACCGAGAACGCATCCATTGCAAGGCCCACGCCCAGCAGGGCACTGTTGAGGAAAAATACAAAACTCCATTCCATATTGTCTGCCTCCTGAATCTGACCAGAATATCGGGCAATACAAAACCCGGTCACGGGCGCACATGTACGTCCGGGACCGGGTGATTTTTTTGAAACCAACTCCATGTGCACGGGCGCTGTTCTATGCGCCAAAAACACATGAGTCTCGCAAATGAAAGCAAGCCAGACCGGAACCAACGGTCATCATGTTGACTTGCTGCGCCCTGCAAAAGCGCCTGCTACTCCCCCACGGGTATTTGTGATTGTTTTGCCATTGTAGCATATCTTTGCAGGGAAGTCCAGACAAACCTGCGCGGTTACACGGTATTTTTCCATCGGCGGGCAAAATACCAGTCCTGTGAAATAATAAAACACAGGGTGTTGCCCAGTGCCCTCAGGGTAACAGCATGTTCCTGACGCAAGGCCCGGCGGGCGCAGCGCTCGTACTCCCGCGCCTGCTGCATCCGGGCACTCCGGCGCTCTTCGGCAGTCAGGTGCATTCCCACATCGATCAGGGAGTGCAGCAGTGCCCAGTACAGCTCACACAGCGAACCCGTGATGCCATGGCGGCGGACGCACTCGAACACGGTATAGTTTGCTTCCACACGGTCGAGATTGCGCAGGGTGACTTTGCTGTTGACGATGCTGCCCTCCACCTTGCGGTAAAGGTACAGCGCATCCGGGATATTAGCGATTCTGTCCGCTTTTTCGTAGGCGTAGGCGATCAGCAGGGTGTCCTCGTTCAGCTTGCCCTCTGCAAAGCGCAGCTGCGCAAAAATGCTGCGGTGGTACAGCTTGTTCCACACCACCATGTAGGGCAGAAGGGTGCTGTGCTCCAACGCCTGCTCCGGGGTCAGCACCTCCCGCCGCACATGCAGATACTGCTCCCGGATGGGGGTCAGGGCTTCGTCCACCTGCCGGTAATTGCACACGGCCATCTGTGCACCGGCCTCCTGCGCCGCATGGTAAAGCTTTGCGCAGAAGTCCGGCGTGATGGTGTCGTCTGAATCCACAAAGGCGATCCATTCGCCCTCTGCCGCGTCCAGCCCGGCATTGCGTGCCCCGCTCAGACCACGATTCTTCTGGTGGATGACCCGGATGCGGCTGTCCTTTGCCGCTGCGGCATCGCACAAAGCAGGGCAGCTGTCCGGAGAGCCATCGTCCACCAGGATCAGCTCAAAATCCGTGAAGGTCTGGGCAAGGATGGAAGCGATGCAGGCGCTCAGAAAACGCTCTGTCTTATATACCGGCACGATGATGCTGATCTCCGGCTGTTTTTTATGTTGTTCCTGCACAATAAACTCCTCATTGCTTCAGGTCGTTTTCTGCCGTCTTTCCGCCCTTTTGCGGCATAGATCCAGATAACTGCAGGCCGATGCAGCGCAGACCACTGCCGCCCACAAATTTTTTAGTGTTACGCCGCGGGCTTGCATCAGCCGATGGCGGGCTGTACGCTCATACGCAAAGGCTTCCTTCATCCGGGGGCTTTTGCGCTCTTCCGGTGTCAGGTGCAGCCAGATGTCCCACACGGCAGTCAAAATCGGGCGATAGGCTGCACACAAAGCATCCCGGATGCCGTTTTGGTACAGCACATCAAACAGGCGGTACCATGCTTCCACCCAGTCCAGTGTTTTCAAGGTAGTCTTGCGGTGCATGGCACTGCCGGTAACGATGCGGTAATTGTATAAAAAATCCCATACACCGCAGGCAGAAGCTGCTCTTGCGTAAATGACCGGCATGAGGCAGGTGTCTTCAAACGCCTTGTTTTCTGGATAGCGCAGATTTTCCAGCAGTTTTCGGCGATAAAGCTTGTTCCACGGAACCTGAAAATCCGACACCACCATCCGGCGCAGAACTTCCTCCTGCGGCAAAAACTCGTTCAAAAGGCGATGTTCTCCGCCCGCAAGCGTTTTGCTATTCTCATCAATGCACTGACTGCTGCAGATTGCAAAATCTGCACCCGTTTCCAGCACTGCCTTATGCATTTTTTCCAGATATTCTGGTGCTGCTGTATCATCCGAATCCACAAATGCGATCCAATTTCCCTGTGCTGCATCCAGACCCGCATTGCGGGCTGTGCTTACACCGCCGTTTTGCTTGTGGATCACCCGCACGCGGCTGTCCCTTTTGGCTGCTGCATCACACAGGGCAGGGCAGTTGTCCGGTGAGCCATCATCCACAAGGATCAGTTCAAAATCCGTAAAGGTCTGAGCGAGGATGGAATCAATGCACTCACTCAGATATTTTTCCACCTGATACACTGGCACGATGATGCTGATCTCCGGTTTTTCACTTTCTGTTCTTTCACTCACAGTATTTCTCCCATTCGGAATTCAGTTTTATTTCCGGTACTTGAAGTTGAAGTAGAACTGCGGGTTTGCAATGCAGAGTGCGGTTTCTGCTGCGTTGCGCAGGGTACAGGCCCCCTGTTGACGAACCTCTCTGCCTGCTTTTTTCAAGCACGCTTCCGCCTGCTGAACCCGTTCACTGTTTCTCTGTTTGGGTGGCAGATTTTTTTTTGTGTTTCGGAGTATGCGTTTCATCAGTACATACTGCAGGAATGCTGTGTCTTTTTTTCCATACTTGAGTGCACAAGCAAGAAGGCCGTAGTTTGCATCGATCTCATCCAGATTTTTCAAGGTGACCTTTCCATGCATGATGCTTGCCGGATGCAGCCGGTAATGGTACAGTTTTTCCTTTATACAAGCCACAGCTGTTGCATGTTCAATGATTTCCGGTGTGGTAAATGCATCTTCATAGTTTTTGCCCACAGGAAAAACGATTCCTTCCAGCACATCTCTCCGATGCAGTCTTGTTGCTGCCTGAATCAACGGCGTAAGGCGGATGCGGTGTATTGCTTCCTCACGGGAAAGCACTTCTGTACGTAAAGGCTGTTCCTGATAATCACAAAGACTTCCATCCTCTTCCATAAAAACTTCGTTGCAGACTGCAAGTTCAGCACCTGCCTGCTTTGCTGCCCGCAGCATTTTTTCGTAGTAAGTCTTGTCTACAAAGTCATCCGGGTCCACAAAGCCGATCCAATTTCCCTGTGCAGCTGCCAAACCCGCATTGCGAGCTGTGCTTACACCGCCGTTAATTTTATGGATCACCCGCACGCGGCTGTCTTTTTCCGCCGCTGCATCACACAGAGCAGGGCAGTTGTCCGGGGAGCCATCGTCCACCAGGATCAGCTCAAAATCCGTAAAGGTCTGTGCCAGAATGGAATCAATGCATTCGTTCAGGTATTTTTCCACCTTATACACCGGCACGATGATGCTGATCTCCGGGGATTTTTTTTGCTCTGTCATGTTCCTTAAACCACTTTCTGTGTTTATTTTTATTCCTCACACGCTATTTCTATTATACATGGTTTGGATGGATTTGAAAAGAAGCCGCCGTGCAGAAATCTCTGCGCGGCGGCTTCTTTCAAATCTTATTGTGTTTTCAAGGTTTACTCTTCGCCCTTATCGTCTGCTTCCGGGGCTTCTGCAGCGGCGGCAGCATCTGCAGCTTCCATGGCGGCCAGCTGCTCTGCGGTGGGCTCGGCATCGGCGTCGGAGGTGTCGATCTGCTCGGTCTGGGCCTCGTCGTCGTGGTCGGTGCGGGCAAGCACCATCACCTTGTCGTTCTCACCCAGACGCATCACCCGCACGCCGGAACCGTAGCGGCTCTGCAGCGGGATCTCGTTGGCGTGCAGGCGGATGATGATGCCCTCCTGACTGCTCAGCAGCACGTCATCCACATCGTCCACGATCTTGACCGCAGCCACCTTATCCTTGGCGGCATCGTAGTTGCGGATGCCCTTGCCGCCGCGGGCGGTGATGCGGTAGGTGTCGATGTCCGACCGGCGGCCCTTGCCGTTCTCGGTGACGGTGAGCACCGTGCCGCCCTCGCGGCAGATGCACACGCCCACAACTTCATCGCCCTCGGCCAGACGGATGGCGCGCACGCCGTGGCCGCTGCGGCCCATGGGACGTGCATCGGCTTCGTTGAAGCGGATGGCCTGACCGTTGCGGGTGGCAACGATGAGCATATCGTGGCCGGTGGTCAGGCGGGTCCATGCCAGAGCGTCGCCCTCGTTCAGGGCAATGCCGATCAGGCCGGACTTGCGGATGTTGGCATACTGTTCCAGCGGGGTGCGCTTGATGAGGCCCTGCTTCGTGACCATGGTCACAAAGCCGCCCTCGGTGTCGGCTTCCTTCGACTGGCAGATCATGTTGGTGACCTTTTCGCCCTCGGCCAGCTGCAGCAGGTTGACGATGTTGCTGCCCTTGCTGGTGCGGCTGCCCTCGGCGATGGTGTAGCCCTTGATGCGGAACAGGCGGCCCTTGTCGGTGACAAAGAGCACATAGTCGTGGGTGGAGCCTACGAACATTTCCTGCACGATGTCCTCTTCCTTGCGGGTCATGCCGGAGATGCCGCGTCCGCCGCGGCGCTGTGCCTGATAGGTGGCCTTGAGCTGGCGCTTGATATAGCCGGCCTCGGTCAGGGTGTAGACACACTGCTCCTCGGCGATCAGATCCTCGATATCCACCTCACCGGTCACGGACTGGATCTCGGTGCGGCGCTCGTCGCCGAAGCGCTTTTTCATTTCCAGCAGCTCTTCCTTGACGATGGCAAGCACACGGGCGTCGTCGGCCAGAATGGCTTCCCAGTTCTCGATCTTGGCCTGCAGGCTGGCAAGCTCTTCCTCGATCTTCAGGATCTCAAGGCCTGCCAGACGGCCCAGCTGCAGCTTGACGATGGCATCTGCCTGCGGGTCGTCAAAGCCGAACTGCTCCATGATGGCAGCCTTGGCCTCTGCCATGCCGCCCTTGCAGGCGCGGATGGTGGCGATCAGCTCGTCCACGATGTCGGTGGCCTTCTTCAGACCTTCCAGAATGTGGGCGCGCTCTTTGGCCTTTTTCAGGTCGTACTGGGTGCGGCGGCGCACCACCTCGTCCTGAAATTCCACGTATTTCTGCAGCATCTGCTTCAGGGTGAGGACTTTCGGCACCTTGTGGTCGATGGCCAGCATGATGACGCCAACGGTATCCTGCAGCTGGGTGTACTGGTACAGCTGGTTCAGGATGACCTGTGCGTTGGCGTCCTTGCGGATGTCCACCACGATGCGCATACCCTTGCGGTTGGTCTCATCGTTCAGGCCGGTGATGCCCTCGATGCGCTTCTCCTTGACAAGGTCGGCCATGTTCTCGATGAGGCGGGCCTTGTTGACCATATACGGAATTTCCGTAATGATGATCTGGGTGCGGCCGTTCTTGGTCTCCTCGATGGTGGCGCGGCCCCGCAGGGTGATCTTGCCCCGGCCGGTGGCGTAGGCGGCGCGGATGCCGCTGCGGCCCATGATGATGCCGGCAGTGGGGAAGTCCGGGCCCTTGATGTATTCCATCAGGCCGGGCAGGTCGATGTCCGGATCGTCGATATAGGCGATGCAGCCGTCAATGACCTCGCTCAGGTTGTGGGGCGGGATGTTGGTGGCCATGCCGACCGCAATGCCCTGACTGCCGTTGACCAAAAGGTTCGGGAAGCGGCAGGGCAGCACGCTGGGCTCCTTCTTGGTCTCGTCAAAGTTGGGGTCCCAGTCGATGGTGTCCTTCTCGATATCGGTCAGCATCTCCACCGCCATGCGGCTCATGCGGGCCTCGGTGTAACGGTAGGCAGCCGGGGGGTCGCCGTCCACAGAACCAAAGTTACCCTGACCATCCACCAGCGGATAGCGCAGAGAGAAGTCCTGTGCCAGACGGACCATGGCATCGTAGACCGATGCGTCGCCGTGGGGATGGTAGGAACCCAGCACCGCACCAACGGTGTCGGCGGATTTGCGGTAGGGATGGCTGGGGTCGTTGCCGCGCTCGTGCATGGTGTACAGAATGCGGCGGTGAACAGGCTTCAAACCGTCGCGCACATCGGGCAGGGCGCGGGACACGATGACCGACATGGAGTAGTCCAGGAATGCGGTCTCGATCTCCTTTTTCACATCGCGGATGATCTTTTTGGTTCCGCTGCCCGGTATCATCACATAATCTTCTTCCATTGTTTCCTCCAATTACACGTCCAGCTTTGCGTACTGGGCGTTGGTCTCGATAAAGCGGCGGCGCGGCTCCACCTGATCGCCCATCAGGATGGTAAAGGCTTCGTCGGCCTTTTCTGCATCGTCAATGGTGATCTGCACGATGACCCGGTTATCGGGGTTCATGGTGGTCTCCCACAGCTGTTCGGGGTTCATCTCACCAAGGCCCTTATAGCGGTTCACCTTTGCGCCGGGCATTTCCTGCGAAAGCACGGCCATTTCGGCATCGTTGTAGGCGTACTTGATGGTGTTGCCCTTCTGCACCTTGAACAGAGGCGGCTGGGCCACATACACATGGCCCTGCTCAATGAGCGGGCGCATATAGCGGAAGAAGAAGGTGAGCATCAGGGTGCAGATGTGGGAGCCATCCACATCGGCATCGGCCATGATGAACACTTTATCGTAGCGCAGCTTGGAGATATCGAACTCGTCACCAATGCCGCAGCCCAGTGCCAGCACAACGGGCATCAGCTTGTCGTTGCCGTAAATTTTATCGGCGCGGGCCTTTTCCACGTTCAGCATCTTGCCCCACAGCGGCAGGATGGCCTGAATGGCAGAATCACGGCCCATCTTGGCGGAACCGCCTGCAGAATCGCCCTCGACGATGAAGATTTCGGTGCGGCTGGGGTCCTTTTCGCGGCAGTCTGCCAGCTTGCCGGGCATCCGGCTGGTCTCCAATGCGCTCTTGCGGCGCACCAGTTCGCGGGCCTTTTTGGCAGCGGCGCGGGCGCGGGCGGCCTGGGTGGCCTTTTCAAAGATGGCCTTTGCCACGCCGGGGTTCTCCTCAAAGAATTCCATCAGCTTAGAGTAGACCATGTTGGAAACAAGGGTGCGGATCTCGGTATTGCCCAGCTTTGCCTTGGTCTGGCCCTCAAACTCCGCCTCCTGCAGCTTGACAGAGATCACGCAGATCAGGCCCTCGCGCACGTCCGCACCGGACAGGTTCTCGTCCTTATCCTTCAGCAGGCCGTGGCTGCGGCCATAATCGTTGAACACGCGGGTCAGGCTGTTCTTGAAGCCCTCCTCGTGGGTGCCGCCGTCCGGGGTGTTGACATTGTTGGCAAAGCTCAGCAGCAGCTCGTTGTAGCTGGAATTGTACTGCAGTGCGATCTCTGCCATGCCGCGGTCGGTCTGGCCCTTGAGGTAGATCACATTGGGGTGCAGCACGTCCAGCTTGCGCTTTTCACCCAGATAGGTGACAAAGCTCTTGATGCCGCCCTCGTAGCACATAACCTCGGTGCGGTAGCAGGGTTCACCCTCCTTGCCGTCCTCCAGTACGGGAGTGTACATCTCACGCTCGTCGGTCAGAGTGATCTTGACACCGGCGTTCAGGAAGCTTTCTTCCCGCAGGCGCTTTTCCAGCGTGTCGAAGTCGTACACGGTGGTATCCCGGAACATCTCCGGGTCCGGTTTGAAGGTGACGCGGGTGCCGGTGACCCCGTCGGCCACCGGTCCGATGCACTTCAGCGGGCCGTCCGGGTCGCCGCGGCGGAAGGTCTGCTCGTACT
>ENA-OWRC01002930-OWRC01002930.1-human-gut-metagenome-genome-assembly--contig:-NODE-2930-length-12079-cov-15.147289_pt1 | contig 12079 bp, 10 predicted proteins | sample MGYA00248268_ERZ651895 | MGnify/ENA primary metagenome ERZ651895 (study PRJEB26924, sample SAMEA4378242) | human gut metagenome | biome: human gut; feature: human-associated habitat; material: faeces...
CTTCAATGGCCTTGTGCAGGTCGGTGCAGAGGATGATCTTGCCGTTGTCGTCCACACTGGCGCGGGCAATGGCGGCGCGGGGCAGCTGCGGGATCTGCACCTCCAACTCGGCCTGTACCGCCTTGGCAAGGGCTGCGCTGTCGGTGACAAGCACCGGGCTTGCCAGCCTGTCGTGCTCGGCCTGACTCAACAGGTCTGCCGCCACCCACGCGGGGTTGCAGCTTCCGTCTGCCAGCACCAGAATTTCGCTGGGGCCTGCGATCATATCAATGCCCACCTTACCGAACACCTTGCGCTTGGCGGTGGCAACGTAGATGTTGCCGGGGCCTACGATCTTATCCACCGCCGGGATGCTCTGGGTGCCGTAGGCCAGCGCCGCCACGGCCTGTGCGCCGCCGGTCTTGAAAATTTTGGTCACCCCGGCGGTGGCGGCAGCGGCCAGAATGACCGGGTTCACCTTGCCGTCCTTCCCGGCGGGGGTGGTCATCACGATCTCGGACACCCCCGCCACCTTGGCGGGGATGACGTCCATGAGCACGGTGGAAGGGTACGCCGCCGTGCCGCCGGGCACATAGACACCGGCCTTTTCAATGGGAGTATATTTCTGCCCCAGTACAATGCCGGGGCGGTCGTTCATCACAAAATTCTTGTGCACCTGCTGACGGTGGAACTGCTCGATGTTCTCCGCCGCCTGCCGCAGGGTCTTGAGGAAATAGGGGTCCATGCCCGCAAAGGCTTCGTCGATCTCGGCCTGCGTTACCTGCAGGTTTTCGATCTCCGCGCCGTCAAATTTCAGGGCGTAGTCCTTCAGGGCATCATCGCCCCGGGCGCGCACGTCCGCAATAATGGCGTCCACCACGTCCTCCACGTTCTTCTCGGCGCGGATGTCCCGGTTCAGGATCTCTTCCGGCTTCAGCTCGTCAAAATTATACAGCCTGATCATTTTTCTTCCTCCTGCTTGTGCAAGGTGTCGCGCAGCTTTTCCAGCATGGTGTCCATCTGCCGGTGCTTGAACTGGTAGCTGGCCTTGTTGGCGATGAACCGCGCCGAGATGGGCATGAACTCGGTGACCACCTGCAGGCCGTTCTCCCGCAGGGTGGTGCCGGTCTCCACAATGTCCACGATGACATCCGAAAGCCCAAGGATGGGTGCCAGCTCGATGGAGCCGTTCAGCTTGATGATATCGATATCCCGCCCCATGGAGGCGTAGTAGCGCTTTGCAATGTTGACGAACTTGGTGGCCACCCGCACCGGGCGGCTGGGGTCGTCCAGATAGCCCGCCGGGGCGGCTACGCACATCCGGCAGCGGCCAAGGCCGGTGTCCAGCAGCTCGTACACATCGGCGGCGGCCTCGGTCAGGATATCCTTGCCCACGATGCCTACATCGGCTGCGCCGTGTTCCACATAGATAGCCACATCACTGGGCTTGACCAGAAAATACCGGATGCCCGCCGCCGGGTTCTCCACCACCAGCTTGCGGGTGGCGTTGTAGTCCTCCGGGCAGCCGTAGCCGATGCCCGCCAGCAAATTGTAGACCTTGTCGCCCAGCCGCCCCTTGGGCAGTGCCACGTTCAGCATTACCTTGCCGGTGTCCTGATGCTGCACCGGCGGCATCGCGTTCAGCCGGTCCAACTCGTCCAGATACACCGCAAAGCCGATAGCACCCGCCCCGGGGGTGAACTTTTGCAGCAGTAAATCGTACCGTCCGCCCTTCAGCAGCGGGCGGGGCAAAGCCTTGAGATAGCCCTGAAACACAAGGCCGTTGTAGTATTCCATCTCACCGGCTAAGGTCAGGTCTAACCGGATGCTGCCGCCCGCCCGACCCAGCGTAGGCGCTAAGGCGGTCAGCTCTGCCACGGCGGCGGTCATAGCGGGGGTGCGGCAGAGCGCCGCCGCCTTGGAAAGGGTAGCAGCGTAGCCGCCGGAAAGTTCCAGCACCCCGCACAAGGCGTCTGCCGCCGTTTCAGAAAGCCCCGCAGAAAGCGCGGCGGCACGCAGCTCGTGGGCATTTTTCTGCCGCAGCTTTTCCAGCAGCTGCGCCCGGGCAGCTTCCGGCACGCCCAGTGCATCGAACAGGCCGAACAGGTAGCCCATGTGGCTGACTTCCAGCACCCACTCTGCGCCCAGCGCCGCCAGCGACTGCGCCGCCAGACACACCGCCTGCTGCACCTCGGCTTCGCCCACAGCGCCCAGCAGTTCCAGACCCATCTGGGAGATCTCCTTAAAGGTGTGGCTCTCGGCAGAGGGGCGGTAGACGTTTTCGTGGTAGTAGTACCGCAGCGTCTCGCCCGGCACGGGCTGCGCCGTCTTGGCGATGGACAGGGTCACATCCGGCTTGAGCGCCAGCAGACGGCCATCGAGGTCGGTAAAGGTGATGACCTGCTCCGACGACAGAAAGCTGCGGTTCTCCTGATACAAGCTGTACTCCTCGAACCGCCCCATGTGGTACTTGCGGCAGCCTGCCGTCTCGTACAGACTGCGCAGCGCAAAGGAGGCACGCTCCTTTGGCTGCAAATGCTCCAGACTGAACTCCATTTCGCTCCCTCGTTTCCTTTCCTTTTCCCGTGTTTCTTTCCCTGCGCCGGCACAATTCCGGCGTCTCTATACACAAAAACATCCGGCGCGGCATCCTCCGCGCCCATAGAATGAAAGGCTTCTGTTCTTATTTTACTTTATCTAGGTAAAGCTGTAAAGCGTGAAAGTGACGTCTTTTCCATTCTTATCCTACAATTTTTCAGTGCGTTTGTACAGAAAGGCGAAAATTTTTCACCCCACCATACGCACAGGTGATGGAAGGAAAAAACAAAAGGGGGGATACAAACCCCTTCTGTGAAAAAAGTTCCGAAACGCCCACAGGCGTTTCGGAACTGCAAATAAAACTATTTTCTGCTCACCCCAGCTGGCTCTGGGTCAGGGACATCCGCTGGTAGGCAATGCGCGGCGTGCCGTCCGCCACATGGATGATGCCGCAGCGGGTAAAGCCTTCACTTTCCAGCAGATGCTGCATCACCTTGTTGTCGGCGTGGGTATCGGCGCGCAGGCTCTCGCAGTGCTCCAGACACCACTCCACCACTGCTTTGCCCACGCCCTTGCTCTCGCCCGCCGAAGCCAGCCGGTGCAGTGCGCCATAGGGCAGGGTGTCGTTGAGCCACTGTCCGTCCTCGATGGTCTGATAGGTGGGGTCCTCGCCAAGGACAAAGGCAAACACCGCCTGCATCCGGCCGTTGATCATGTACACGAACAGCCGGTTGGTGTCGATATCCTCTTCCAGCAGCTCCGGGCTGGGGTAGTTGTCCCCCCACTGGGTAGGGTTGCCGTTTTTCGCCATGAAATCCCGCGCACGGGCATAGACTTCAAGGATCTTTGCCATATCCGCTCTTACCGCTCCGCGAAACATATCCACTCATCCTCTCTCGCCCGCGCCCTGCCGCGCGGGGTGCATTTTATTCAGTATAACACAATTTTCCATAAAGCACCAGATTTTTCTCCATTTTGCGGCAAAGACAGACCGCCGTGCGCGGGGCGGCAGCACGGCGGTCGGGGGCAGCAAACCAAGAGGGGATTCATGCGCTGGGGCGGCGGGGAGCAGTACCGGTGCGCACCATACGGTACTCCCGGGGGCTCAGGCCGTAGCGCTCGTGGAACAGGCGGTAGAAGTAGCTGGTGTTCTCGTACCCCACCTGCGCGATGATCTGCTGGATATTCAGGTCGCTGCGGCGCAGCAGCCGCGCGGCAGTCTCCATGCGGTGCTTTTGCAGCAGCTCTTTGTAGGTGCGCCCGGTCTGGGTGCGCACGCACTCGCTGACATACGCCAGCGAAACACCATAAGCCCTTGCCACGTTGGAAAGGCTGGCCTCACGATAATTTTGGGTGATCTCCTGCAGCGCCGCCTGCACCAGTGCATCGCGGCTCACGGCCTCCATGCGGGCTTGCTGCGGGGAGCGTTCAAGCTTTGCCATCATTGTATCTGTCCTCCGTAACGGTGCGGCGGGCGGGGGACTGGGGGGAAGCCGGACCACCCGCCGCACGATAACTGCGGAGCCCTTTCAGGGCTCTTATACCCTGAATACGAATCACCCGCCGCAAACATTGCAGAAAAGATAAAAATTTTTTAGTCAATTTTCGTTGTAGGGGGGAGAACCCCCTCAGTCGCCTACGGCGCCAGCTCCCCCAAGGGGGCGCCTTTTGGTGATGCCGAAAACTTTGCCGCCACCACTGAAGCCGTCCCCTTGGGGAAGGTGGCAAAGCCGCAGGCTTTGACGGAAGGGGTGGTTTCCGAAACCGCAAGCTTTCACTTTAGCCTGAAACTGTACCGCCATGCCAAAGGCCCCATCTCAGAGGGGGCTGTCGCCGTAGGCGACTGGGGGAGTTCCCCCCACAGAAAAAGGCTGTCTGCCAGACGGCAGACAGCCTTTTCCAGAAGAAAATAAGGAAAACACGCGCCCAAAAGGGCAGAGTGAGTATCAGAACATACTTTCGTCCTTGTAGCGCCCGGTGCGCACGAACTGCACCCACTCGGCTACGTTCACGGCGTGGTCGCCGATGCGCTCCAGATACTTGATGACCATCAAAAGATCCAGCGCGGCGTCCACCTTGGCGGGGTCGGCGGCGATCTCCTGTGCCAGCGTATGCTTGATGGCGTTGAAGTCGTAGTCCACGGCGTCGTCTGCGGCGATGACGCGGCGTGCGGCGATCTCGTCCTCGGCGGTCAGGGCATCCATGGCGTCTATGATCATCTGGTAGGCCTTGCGTCCCATGGCGATGGCCTGACTGACGGCGGGGTCTCTCTCCTTACGCACGGTGACGAGATGTGGGATGATCTCCGCGATATCCGAGGCGTGGTCGCCCATGCGCTCGATATCGGTGACCACCTTCATGGCGGTGGAAATGTGGCGCAGGTCGCCCGCTACCGGCTGCTGGCGCAGCAGCAAGGTCATGCAGCGGTGCTCGATGTCCCGCTCCATGTTGTTGATGCGGTCATCCCCCTGCACGATCTTCTGGGCGGCTGCGGTGTCGGCGGTGCACAGCGCTTCCAGCGCGTTCTCCACGGCCTCGGCGGCGTTCTGCCCCATCTCCACCAGCGCGGTCCTGAGGGCTTCCAGATCGCTGTCGTATTGTTTGCGAATGCTCATTGCTTTGTTCCTCCCTGCATTAACCGAACCGGCCGGAGATGTAGTCCTCGGTGTGCTTGTCCCGGGGTGTGCTGAAGATCTGGTTCGTGGGGCCCACTTCCACCAGCTCCCCCAGCAGGAAGAAGGCGGTGCGGTCGCTGATACGGGCAGCCTGTTGCATATTGTGGGTGACGATGACCACGGTGTAGTTCTTTTTCAGCTCGCTCATCAGCTCTTCCACCTTCATGGTAGAGCCGGGGTCCAGTGCGCTGGTGGGCTCGTCCATCAGCAGCACCTCGGGCTTGACCGCCAATGCCCGGGCAATGCAAAGACGCTGCTGCTGCCCGCCGGAAAGGCCAAGGGCGCTCTTTTTCAGGCGGTCCTTCACCTCATCCCACAGGGCGGCGCCCCGCAGAGAGCTTTCCACCAGCTCGTCCAGCTCGGCCTTATTGCGCACGCCGTGCAGCTTGGGGCCGTAAGTGATGTTGTCGTAGATGCTCATGGGGAAGGGGTTTGCCTTCTGGAACACCATGCCCACACGGCGGCGCAGGTCGGTCAGCTCCATCTCGCGGGCAAAGATATCCGCGCCCTTCAGCCGTACATCGCCCTCGATGCGTACGCCCGGCACAAGGTCGTTCATGCGGTTCAGGGTCTTTAAAAAGGTGGACTTTCCGCAGCCGGAGGGACCGATCAGTGCGGTGATCTCCCGCTCGCCCACGTCCAGCGAAATGCTCTTCAGCGCCTTGAAGTCGCCGTACCAGAGGTTCAGATCCTTTGCCGATATCACCGGCACATTCGTGTTTTCCATAGAGTACCTCATATTTTATAGGACGATCGCGTTTTTTCAGCATCCTCGCCCTCTCCGTCATTGCTTGCGCAATGCCACCTCTCCCAAAGTGAGAGGCCTTGGCAGTCCACGCGAAGCTTTCGGTTTCGCCAGAGGCTCTCCCTTTGGGAGAGCTGTCGCGACACGAAGTGCCGAGACTGAGAGGGCGAGGCCGCTATCAAATATCTGCAATCTTTTACTGCTTCTGTTTCAGCTTGGTCTTTGCCAGCCGCGCCGCAAGGTTGATGGCCAGCACCAGCACCAGCAGCACCGCACCGATGCCCCATGCGGAAGCAAAATCGCCGTCCTCAAAGGCACGCAGGTACAGCATCACCGACAGGGTGGCACCGTTGGAGGTGTAGGCTTTGGCCACGCTCTTGGCAATGACCTCTGCGGCACCGGCGGTGAAGAGCAGGGCGGCGCTTTCGCCCACGATGCGGCCCACAGCCAGAATGCAGCCGGTCACGATGCCGTCGATGCTGCAGGGCAGCACGATGGTGCGGATGATGTGCCACTTGCCTGCACCCAAGCCCATGGCACCCTCACGGTAGCCCTGCGGCACCGTCTTGAGGGATTCCTGCGTGGTGCGGATGATGGTGGGCAGGTTCATCACTACCAGCGTCAGGCTGCCGGACAAAAGACAGGTCTGGAAGCCCAGCGCCTGACTGAACACCAGCATGCCCACCAGACCGTAGATGATGCTGGGGATGCCCGCCAGCGTTTCGTTGGTGAACTCAATGACCTCGATGAGCCGCCGGTTGGAGGCGTACTCGGTCAGGTAGACCGCCGCGCCCACGCCCAGAGGCAGTACGATCAGTAATGTCAGCACAATGACATACAGTGTGTTGAGGATGGCAGGCAGGATGCCGTCGGTCTTTTTCAGCACACTGGCAGTGGTAGAAAGGAACTTCCAGCTGATGTGGGGGATGCCCCGCACCAGCACCATGCCGATGATACCGGCCACCAGAACCATCACCAGCACGGCGCTGGCCCAGACCAGTGCGGTCATGACCCGGTTCCACATCTGACGGGAAGGCGAAAGGCCCTTATTCATCCCGGCTTCCTCCCTTCAGCACAACATTCAGCACAACATTGATGATCATGATAAAGACGAACAGCACCAGCGCGATGCTGAACAGCGCCTGCCGCTGCAGACCGCCGGCATAGCTCATCTCCTTGGCGATGGCGGTGGTCAGGAAGGTGACGCTGCGGAAGGGACTGTCCGGCATGTTGGGGCTGTTGCCTGCCACCATCATCACCGCCATGGCCTCGCCGATGGCACGGCCGATGCCCAGCACAATGCCTGCGGCAATGCCGCTTTTGGCTGCCGGAATGCTGATCTTGAACCATGTTTCGGTGTCGGTGGCACCCAGTGCCAGACTGCCCTGCTCATACTCCGGCGGCACGGCGTTCAGTGCCGTGACCGACACGGACACGATGCTGGGCAAGATCATGATGGAAAGCACCACGATTGCGCTCAGCAGGCAGGCACCGGAAGCCTTGCCGAAGGTCTTTGCCACGGCGGGCACCAGCACCTGCATGCCCAGCAGGCCGAACACCACGCTGGGGATGCCGGAAAGCAGTTCAATGGCCGTGACCACCACCGTGCGCACCTTCGGGCCGGCCGCCTTGGACAGGAACACCGCCGTCAGCAGGCCGACGGGCACACCGATGAGGGTGGCACCCAGCGTGCCGTACACACTGGACAGGATAAAGGGCAGGATGCCGAACTTCGGGTCGGCGGCGGTGGAGGCCCACTCGGTGCCCAGCAGGAACCGGAACAGGCCGATCTTGTGGATGGCCGGCACGCCGGAGAGGACCATGTACACCGTGATGAGCACCACGCAGCCCACCGCCAGCATGCCGCACAGGAAGAAGATGAAATTCATCATCGCTTCCAGCCAGTCGGCAGGGGTGCGGGGCAGCCGTACCCCTGCCAGATAGGATTTTTTGTTCATAGCTGAAAACCTTTATAAAAGCCGCGTCGGCTCGCAGAAACGGCAGGCCAACGCGGTGGGCTAATCTTATCATTGTCCCCATCCTGTTTACCGGGTCAGTTCGGCCGGGAGTTTCACCAGCGAATGATCCGAGGGTGGGACCCTGTTGCCGTAGGCAATAGGGCGGGAGCTGGAAGCCCCGAATTTCGCGGGGGAACTCCCCGCCGGGCTGACTCTGAGCGCCTTTTACTCGTTCACGGGCACAGCGCCGGCGGTGCGGATGAGGTCGGCAGCGTCCTTGCTGGCGGCAAAGTCCATGAAGGCCTGTGCCTGCTCCGACAGGGCCACGCTCTTGTTGGTGACGAACACGAAGGGACGCTGGATCTTGTAGCTGCCGTCCTTGACGGTAGCCTCGCTGCACTCCACGCCTTCCACGGTGACCATGGCCACGGTGTCGCCTACCGCAGACAGGGAAGCGTAGCCGATGGCCAGAGGGTTGGCCTCCACAGCGCTGATGACGGCGCCGGTAGCGGTCAGTTCCTGTGCGTACTTGCAGCTGTCCTTCACGTCCACGATGCTCTCGAAGCCGTCGCGGGTGCCGGAACCGGCCTCACGGCCGATCAGCACGATCTCGCCGTCGTCGCCGCCGACCTCAGACCAGTTGGTGATCTCGCCGGTGAACATCTGCTTGAGCTGGTCCACGGTCAGGTCCGCCACCTTGCTGTCCTTATTCACGATGATGGCAATGCCGTCCAGTGCCACGGTGGTGCCGTCCACATCGTTCCTCTCGTCGTCCTTCAGGGCACGGGAGGACAGGCCGATGTCCAGGGTCTTGTCGGTGGCACCGGTGATGCCTGCGCCGGAACCGGTGGGGTCATAGCTGACGGTAACGCCCGGCTCCACCTCGGCAAAGCCTTCGGTCAGGGCAGCGATGACGTTCTTCATGGAAGTGGAACCGCCGGTGGCCACATTGCCGCTCAGGGTGCCGGCAGCAGTGCTCCCGGCAGCGGAAGAAGCGGTGGATGCCGTAGCAGAAGAAGCGGAACCGCCGCAGGCGGTGAGGGCAGCAGCGGCTGCCACGGTGCCGCAGACAGCCAGGAACGAACGACGTGTGATCTTTTTCATGGTATTTTCCTCCAGATCGGGCCGGGCACCCGCCCGGCGTCTCTTATTGTACTTCTTTGGGAACGGCCTTATTGTAGCGCATTCCCGCCGGAGGCTGCGACCATACACGGGCAAAATGCAGGTAAAACTTTGGGGGCCGGGCCTGGCTTTTGCAAGGAGCTTGTAAACTGACGGTGAAAACCGTGGCACATTTCTTTACATTGCCGGAAAAACTGCCCAAAACCATCCTTCTGCCCCTGGGCAGAAGGACAAAAAGCCCCGGGCACTCTTTCCAGAGTGCCCGGGGCAAAGGGTTCTTGATCTGATCAGCCGACCGTTTTGGTGGCAACGTATCCGTTGCCCCGCTTTACCAGGTACAGCACACCGGTCATGCCGTTGATGGTAATGGTCAGGTAAGCAGGCTTTCCGCTCTGGTAGGCCTCTCGAGTGGCCACATCGGGGAAGCTCAGCTTCAGGTCCTTTTCCTTGGTGGCAAAGGGCTTGCCCAGCAGTGCATCGGAGACCACCAGGTTCCCGGTGGGAGCCACCTGGGTCAGCTTAGAGCCGCCGACCGTAGCGTTGAACATCCCCCGGTAGGGCACAGCCTGCGTACTGCTGCCGCTGTCGGAGAAGCGGATCTTCACGGTGCCGGTGATAGCACCTGCGTCGCCGCCCAGCTCCGCGCCCTGGTCCACGTTCAGGCCGTAAATGCTTACGTTGAACACGCCCAGCTGGACTGCGTTGTCCGGCAGCTCCTGGTCACCGCCGCAGCCCGTCAGCAGGCCAGACAGGGACACTGCTGCCGCAGCAGCCGCAGCCCCCTTCAGAAACGTACGCCGAGTCATTTTTGTTGTCATAAGAAAAACCTCCGTTTCAGCAATTGCTGTTTCGCCTTTGCACCCCTGCGTCGGGGTCTCCCTTACAGGCGCAGGCTCCCGTCCGGGGCGTAGAACTGCACATACTTGCGCCACTGGCTCTCGCTGATGGTGCGTTTGTAGCAGCTCACCAGGGCGTCCAGCGCGTCCTTGTCGCTCAGCTCCGGCGCACCGGGGCAGGGCAGCACCAGGATGCGGAACCACGCGTCAAACAGGTGCTCATAGTAGCCGGTGTCGCGGGCACCGCACCGGGCGTAAAAGCCCAGGCGGCGCACGGCCATGGCCTCGTCCTCAGCCTTTTCGGGCATTTCGGCCTCAATGATGATGGCCTGTGCCCCGGCTTCGTACTCCGGCAGGGCTGCCAGCAGCTTTGCGCCAAGGCCGCCCGCGCGGTAGGCGGGCACCACGGCAAAATAGTCCAGCTGGCTGATGGCACTGCCCTCCGGGCGCACCATGAGCAGGTAGGCGGCCAGCGTCTCCCCGTCAAACACGCCCCAGGTGTGGGCAAGGCCCTCGGCCTCGCTGGTCAGGATCATACTCAGCGGCTTGAGCTCCCCGGCGGGAAAGTCGCGGCGCATTTCCTGCAGATACACGTCGGTCAGCTCGCCGGGGGTCAGCAGCCGCCAGGTAAAGGTCTTGTTCATACGATGCGGGTCCCTTTCTGGATCACGGCCTTGATGTTCAGTTCCTTGTCGGCCAGGATCACGTTGCCGTAACGGCCGGCGGCCAGGCTGCCGTAGTCGTTGTCCACGCCGATGCTCCGGGCCGGGTTCTCGCTGGCGGCGCGCACGGCGCTCTCCAGCGGCACGTTCATTTCCAGCACGGCACGCTTCATGCAGTCGTACAGGCAGGTATTGCTGCCGGCAATGGTACCGGGCTGCTCGGTCAGGGTAGCGCGCGGGCCGTGGACGGTCACAGCCTGTCCGCCCAGGCTGTACTGGCCGTCCGGCAGGCCGCAGGCCATCATGCTGTCGGCGATCAGGCACACATGGTCGGCCCCGAAGGTGTTGAAGGTGAACCGCACCATGGCCGGGTGGATGTGCACGTTGTCGGTGATGAGCTCCACCTCTGCGCCGTGCTCCAGTGCCGCAATGATGGGGCCGGGGGCACGGTGGGTGATGCCGGGCATGGCGTTGTACAGGTGGGTCATGTGGGTGGCACCGGCCTCAAAGGCCTGCACGGCAGTGTCGTAGTCGGTGCAGGTGTGGGCAATGGAGATGCGCACCTCATTGTGGCATTCCTTGATGAAATCCAGGTTGCCCGGCTCTTCGGGGGCCACGTCCACCAGCTTGATCAGGCCGCCCGCGCGCTTCTGCAGACGGCGGAACATCCCCGCGTCAGCACCCTGCACATACTCCGGGTTCTGGGCACCCACCTTTTTGGGGCTGATGAAGGGGCCTTCCATGTTGATGCCCACCAGATCGGCGCCCTTGCCGTTTTTGTGGGCGGCGGCGGCGTCCATCACATGGTTCAAAAACTCTTCCGGGTAGGTCATGGTGGCGGGGCAGATGGCCAGCACGCCCTTGCTGGCCTCAAAATCTGCCAGCGTCTGAATGGCCTCCTCGGTGCCGTCGCAGAAGTCCTTGCCCATGGCCCCGTGGAAGTGGATGTCCACCAGACCCGGCAGGGCATACAAGCCCTCGGCGTCGATCACCTCTTCGCCCGCTTCCGGGGCGGCAAAGGGCACGATGCGCCCGTTGCGGATGAACAGCGTACCGCGCTCAAAGGTGTGGCGCGGCGTATAAACCAGTGCATTCTGAAGGATCATACAAAACACCTCGTTTTTCGTCAGCGGCCCGCCCGCTTCCACCGGTGCACAGCGGCCGGAGCGGGCAGAGCGTTTTTTTCAGTATAGCACGTTCCATTTTGGAAGAAAAGCAGTTTGTGTGAACAAAAAAGCCGCCGGGAACGGGCGCTTTCTGCGCCCGCCCCCGGCGGTGTCATGCGGAGGCAACCAGCCCTCCGCACCTGTTTTGTTTTACCGAAGTGCCAGTTACAGCATCTTCTTCAGCTCGTCGTACACGAACTGAACCTTGGTGCCGATGATGACCTGGCAAGCGTTCTTGCTGGGACGGATGACACCGGCAGCACCGGCAGCCTTGACAGCCTTCTCGTCAACCTTAGCGTTGTCGAGCACCTCAAAGCGCAGGCGGGTTGCGCAGTAGCCAACTTCCTTCACGTTCTCCTTGCCGCCGACAGCAGCCAGAACAGCAGAAGCGACTTCGG
>ENA-OWRC01002933-OWRC01002933.1-human-gut-metagenome-genome-assembly--contig:-NODE-2933-length-12055-cov-3.253333_pt1 | contig 12055 bp, 9 predicted proteins | sample MGYA00248268_ERZ651895 | MGnify/ENA primary metagenome ERZ651895 (study PRJEB26924, sample SAMEA4378242) | human gut metagenome | biome: human gut; feature: human-associated habitat; material: faeces...
TGGAGGCGGGGGACACCAAGCCCACGCTCGTGGTATGCCCGGCCTCACTCGTGTACAACTGGACTGCCGAGCTGGAGCGCTTTGCCCCGTCGCTCGATGTGTGCGCCATTGTGGGCGCCAAGGCTCAACGCCGCGTGCAGATCGCCGGCGTGGCCGAGCATAGCGTGGTCGTGACGTCGTATGACCTTATGCGGCGCGATATCGACGAGTACGTCGAGCAGGATTTTGCCCGCGTGGTGCTCGATGAGGCCCAGTACATTAAAAATCCGCTCACGCAGGTGGCGCGCGCCGCCAAGCGCCTGCCTGCCGGCGTGCGCTTTGCCCTGACGGGCACGCCCATCGAAAACCGCCTGTCCGAGCTCTGGAGCATCTTCGACTTTTTGATGCCGGGCCTTTTGGGGACGCGCGAGTCGTTTGCCAAGCGCTTTGAGAGCCCCGTCGAGCATGCCGAGGGCGATAGCGCCGCTCGCCTGCAGGCGCTCGTGTCGCCGTTTGTGCTGCGTCGCGTTAAGGAAGACGTGGTGGCCGACCTGCCCGAAAAGATCGAAGACACGGTGATGGCACAGCTTACCGGCGAGCAACGCAAGCTCTACCTGGCCAACCAGGACCGCATCGCCCAGCAGGTGCAGCACCGCGAGGCTGGGGAGTTTAAGAAGGACAAGCTCAAGGTGCTCGCCGAGCTCACCAAGTTGCGCCAGATCTGCTGCGACCCGCGTCTACACTACGAGGATTACAAGGCGGGGAGCGCCAAGCTCGATACGTGTATGGAGCTCGTGCACGGCGCACTCGACGGCGGGCATCGCATCCTGTTGTTCAGCCAGTTTACGGGTATGCTCGATATCATCGGTAAGCGCTTGGCCAAGGAGGACATCGCCTTCCTTAAGCTCACGGGCGCTTCGTCTAAGGAGAGCCGCGCCAAGATGGTCGCGCAGTTCCAAGCGGGCGAGGTTCCGGTCTTTTTGATTTCGCTCAAGGCGGGCGGCGTGGGCCTTAACCTGACGGCGGCCGACGTGGTCATCCACTACGACCCGTGGTGGAACGTGGCAGCGCAGGACCAGGCGACCGACCGCGCGCACCGTATTGGCCAGCAACATACCGTGACCGTGTACAAGCTCATCGCCAAGGACACGATCGAGGAGCGCATTATGCAGATGCAGGAGTCCAAGCGCGACCTGGTCAACAGCGTGCTCGGCGGCGACGGCATCTCGTCGGCGCTGTTTACCCGCGAAGATGTTCTGGCGCTGCTGGGCGGCGACGGGCGCTAACCCGCTCGGGTGGGGCCGCCAGGGCGGATAGCGCACGCTGCCCCATCGTCCCCGCCCGTTATGTGTTCATTTGCAATGCCGTGGATGGTTTGTCTGCCTTTGGGCATAAGAACCATCAAGAACATTGGCACGTCAGCAAAGGAGAACATCATGGCGAAATTCTTTAAGGACCCCGACGGCAAGCTCATTGCCGCCCTTGGCAACGACGTTGCAACCCCTGCCGGCTGCACGGAGCTGACCGCGAACACCGAGGACGCGGCGCACGAGAAGCACGTGCCTGTTGTCGAGACCGAGCGCGACGGTCACGTGATTCGCGCACGCGTTGGCTCGGTCGAGCACCCCAGCCTGCCCGAGCACTATATTGAGTGGATCGCCCTTGAGGCCGAGGGCCGTCTGGAGGTCCACTACCTCCAGCCCGGCATGAAGCCCACGACGTTTTTTGCCGGCGGTTCCAAGACCGGTACCGTCTATGCCTATTGCAACCTGCACGGGCTGTGGTCCGCGACGTTCTAGGAGCGCGCCCCCGCTCGGGGTATCATAGCTAGCATATGCACATGCGAGCGCCGACTGCATCATGCGGCCGGCGCTTTTACTACGATTTCGATGGTTTACGACGGAAAGGGCTGAGCCATGAAGCTCGCGCTTGCACAGATCGATATGCGCCTGGGTGATATTGAGGGCATTTGCGGCCGCATCGAGGACCAGGCTCGTCTGGCCCACGAGCGCGGGGCGCGCGTGCTGTGCGTTCCGGCTCCGCTCTTTATGGGCGCCATGCCCGGTGGCCTGGTGGGCGCTGCCGACTTTGAGCACGACATGCTTGCCGGCTTGACTGGTGTCGCCGAGCGCATCCAGGAGCTTGACATGATCTGCATCGTGCCCGCGGCGGTTTCGTTTGAGGGTCAGCCGCTGCTCGACTACATGATGCTCAAGGACGGTCATGTGGTGCCGGCGCGTTCGAGCATTGCCCTGCAGCGTGGCGAGAACAACGACACGCGTTGGGCGCCGCCGGTGTTCGACGTGGACGGCGTGCGCATCGCCGTGATTTTTGACTTGGACCGCGAACTCGAGATGTTGCCGACCGGTGTTGACCTCATTGCGTATTTCCAATTCAATGCGTTTGACATGACCGACCGCGAGACTGCCGCCATTGCCGCCGTTCGCAGCGGCGCCTACCGCAAGATCGCATCCAAGCGCAGCGTGTGGTTTGCCTGTATGGCGCCGGTCGGTGCCTATGACGAGTCGGTGTATACCGGCGGTTCGTTTGTGCTCGACGACTGCGGTCGCGTGGTGGCCCAAGCGCCGTGTTTTGAGGAGAGCCTGCTGGTTCAGGAGATTCAGCGCGGCGTGATGCTCGATGCCCTGGAAGATCACGAACTGACCGAGTTCCGTTCCGAGGAGTGGCTGTGGCAGGCACTGGTGCTCGCCGTGCGCGACAACGCCCGGGCCCACGGTGCGTCGCGCGCCGTGGTGGCACTCGAGGGCGACTTGCCGTCGTCCCTGCTGGCGGCGCTGGCCGTCGACGCTCTGGGCCCGCGTAATGTGATTGGCCTGGTGCTGGGGCGCAACCGTATCTTTACGCCGGCGCAGGAAGAGGCCGAGGCTGCCCGCTGTGCCGCCGTCCGCGCCATCGCCGAGCGTCTGCACATTCGCACCGTCGAGCGCGATGCACCGGATGCGGCGCGTGTGCTCGATCGCGACGTGTCGGCGGGCGATGCAGAGCGCCTGCGCTCGCGCACGCTGGGCCTCATGCTGGAGGACACGGCGCTCGAGCTGGGTGCGATGGCGCTGAGCCCGCTGTCCAAAACCGAGTACGCGCTGGCGGCGCCGGCGCTTTGCGGCGGCTACCAGGGCGATTACGCGCCCTTTGGCGATGTGTACCTGTCGACGCTTGAGTTTGTGGCGCGTGTGCGCAATCGCACGTCTGCCGTGGTACCCCAAGAGCTCGTGACGCTCAACGCGGTGGAAGATTGTATGGAGCGAGTGCTGGCGCAGGCGCTCTCGACGCTCGACGGTCCGGTCGATATGCTCGACCGCGCGGCACAGCTGCTCGGCGGGCTCGAGCCGGGTGAGATCGATGGCGCGCTTGAGGCGCACGTGGACCGCAATCGATCTTTCGACGACATCCCGATGGCCGCTGGCAAGCCTGAGGCCTGCTCGCTGCTGCTGATGCTCGTTCGACAGGGTGAGGCTGCCCGCCGCATGTTGCCGACGGCGCCGATCGTTTCGTCCCGTTCGTTTGCCGAGCGCTCCTGGCCGTACATGCTCGCGTGGTCCGACCTGGGGCTTAACGGCAAGGAGCGTATGACGGTCGATTCGCTGGCGCGCGCCGAGGTGCGCCGTTTTGCTGACGAGGATACGAGCGAGCGCGTGCGAAACGAGATGATGGGCGTGCTGGGCGAGCTACTGGGTATTTCGCCCGAACAAATGGAGGAGTTGCGCTCTGAAGACGGTCAGCGTCGTTTACACGAGGGAATGAAAAAGTTCGAGGGCGAGGTTCAGGACGCCATCGATAAGATGATGGGCGGCCAGGGTGGCCCGCAGGATGGCCCGATGCCGCATCCGCCGGTTGATCCCCGACAGTTCCCCTTTTTCTCTCAAAATTAACTATGGGATAGGGGCAAGGTTACGCGGTTTTGCCAAACCGCGTAACGAGTCGACGCTGCGCGAGCCCCTGTCGGGCAATCTGCCGCTCAAACCGTCGCTTGCGTACAGAAGTACGCGGCGCTCCTCTTTCGCGACACCTTGCCACGGCAGGGACTCGCTCGCTGACTTATGCTCAACCTATGGTTCAACCTTGCTTGTTAGATACGGTCGCTGTTGTGTTATTCTAGAACAGACGTTCGTGAATAGTGCGCGAGGCCTTGTCTTGCGCCGTACTTGTGGCGAGGGGAGGTTGGCTTGGTTATTTTGGGCATCGACCCCGGTTTGGCTCATACGGGTTGGGGGATTATCGAGGAGCGGCGTGGCGAGGTTCGCTGCCGTGCCTATGGCTGCATCGAGACCAGCGCAGGCAGTCCGCTTGCGGTGCGCCTGTCGCATATCGCCCATGACCTTAAGGATGTCGTCGAGCGTTATCGACCCGACACGGCTGCTGTCGAGAGCATCTACTTTGGCGCTAATGTCCGCTCGGCAATCCCCACGGCACATGCCCGCGGTGCCGCGCTCGTGGCGCTTTCGGAGTGCGCGCTCGAGATCGGCGAGTACACGCCTATGCAGATCAAGCAGGCTGTGGTGGGTACCGGTGCCGCAGATAAGCGGCAGGTCGCCTACATGGTGCGCACGCTCACGCAGCTCGATCACGACCCGCATCCCGACCATGCCGCCGATGCCCTGGCCTGCGCCATCTGCCACGTTAACCTCAGCCGTACCCGGGCGCTTACCGGCGGCGAGTTCTATCAACAGAGAGGAACCGGATACTGATGATCTCCCAGCTCCACGGAACGCTTGTCGAGGCCACGATGAGCTCGGCCGTCGTCGACGTGTCGGGCGTTGGCTTTGAACTCGGCATCTCGGGCAGCACTGCGGCCACGTTGCCGACGCCCGGCGGCGAGGTCCGCCTCTACACGCGTATGCAGGTGCGCGAGGACGCCATGACACTTTTCGGTTTTTCCTCTAAGGATGAGCGCACGATGTTCGATCGGCTCGTGTCTGTCTCGGGCGTTGGCCCGCGCTTGGCGCTCGCCGTGCTTTCCACCTATACCGTGGGGCAATTGTATTCGCTGGTGATGGCCGAGGACGACAAGGGCATGGCCAAGGTGCCCGGTGTGGGCAAAAAGACAGCTCAGCGTCTGATCCTGGAGCTCAAGAGCACCTTTGCCAAGGACAAGGGCTTTGTGCCGGTCGACGTGATTCCCGGCCAGGTTGCGATGCCCGTGCCCGCTGCCGCTCCCTCGGCCATCGATGACGCCCGTGCGGCGCTCCTTTCCATGGGCTTTAGCCCGCAGGAGACCGATGTTGCCCTGAGCGGGTATGATGGGCAGGATATGCGTGTCGAGGATTTGCTCGGCGCGGCGCTTAAGCGACTCGGAATGGATGCGTGATGTGGGAAGCCGATGACTCTCAGGACCTGTGGGCGACGCCCGGCAACTCGCCGGCGGCATCCATGGCGCACGGCGAGCGCATGGTGGGCTCGGAGCTGACGGCCGAGGACCTCGATGTCGATCGCACTTTGCGCCCCCAGCGCCTGGACGATTACTGCGGCCAGGAGCATATCAAGCAGAGCCTGCGCGTGTTGATCGAAGCGGCGCAGAGCCGTGGCGAGACGCTCGACCACGTGATCTTCTCGGGCCCTCCGGGTCTGGGCAAGACCACGCTGGCTACGGTTATCGCCAACGAGCTGGGCGCTCAGATCAAGACCACGAGTGGCCCCGCCATCGCGCGCACGGGCGACCTGGCGGCCATCCTTACTAACTTGCAGCCGGGTGATGTGCTGTTTATCGACGAGATCCACCGCCTCAACCGTTCGGTCGAGGAAGTCCTGTACCCCGCGATGGAGGACTTTGCCCTCGATATCGTGATTGGCAAGGGTCCGGCGGCGCGCTCGATTCGCCTGGATATCCCCAAGTTTACGCTGGTAGCAGCAACGACCCGCTCAGGCATGTTGACCGGCCCGTTGCGCGACCGCTTTGGCATTTCATATCGCCTGGATTACTACACGGTCGAGGAACTCGCGCAGATTGTGACGCGCTCGGCGACTATCCTGAGCGTGACGATCGACCATCCCAGTGCACTCGAGATCGGCTCGCGTTCGCGCGGCACGCCACGTCTTGCCAACCGCCTGCTCAAGCGCGTGCGCGATTACGCACAGGTGCGCGGCAACGGCCCCATCGAGCTCGATATCTGTCGCCAGGCGCTCGAGTTCTTCGAGATCGACGAGCTCGGTCTGGACTGGATGGATATTCGCATTTTGGAGACGCTCGCTAAGACGTTCTCCGGTCGTGCCGTGGGACTTACGACCCTTGCCAGCGCGGTGGGCGAGGACCCGGGCACGCTCGAGGATGTCTATGAGCCGTATCTGCTGCAGTGCGGGTTGATGATTCGCACGCCCCAGGGCCGCCAGGCAACGCTTCGCACCTTTGAGCACTTGGGGATTGAACCTACCGTTTAGGGCGCTTTGTTTTGGCGGGTTGTTAAGCTATCGCTGAGCATCGGATAAACATATCGCCATTCATCGGTTACGGGTGTTTTACTATTGCGCGCCCGTGCTATGCTGAATTGGTCTTTTTCTCATTCGGTAACGAAAGGACCGCCCATGCCTACTGACATCGAAATCGCACGTTCTGTCACGCCGCTGCCTATTACCGAGGTGGCCAAGAACGCCGGCGTCGACGTTAAGCACCTGATTCCGTACGGCTTCGACAAGGCTAAGGTCGATTATTCCCTGCTCAACGAGCCGACTGATCACCAGGCCAAGCTCGTCCTCGTGACCGCTATCAACCCAACGCCTGCGGGCGAGGGCAAGACCACCACGACCATCGGTCTGGCCGACGGCCTGCGCCGTCGCGGCGTCAAGAGCGCCGTGGCCCTGCGCGAGCCTTCGCTTGGCCCCGTCTTTGGCGTTAAGGGCGGTGCTGCCGGCGGCGGCTGGGCTCAGGTCATCCCCATGGAGGATATCAACCTGCACTTTACCGGTGACTTCCATGCCATCGGTGCTGCCAACAACCTGCTGGCCGCCATGCTCGACAACCACATTCAGCAGGGCAACCAGCTCGGTATTGACGTTAAGCGCATCACTTGGAAGCGCGTCGTCGATATGAACGACCGTCAGCTGCGCCACGTCATCGACGGCATTGGCGGTAAGGCCCAGGGCGTGCCGCGCGAGGACGGCTTCGATATCACCGTCGCCTCCGAGGTCATGGCAATCCTGTGCCTGTCTACGAGCATTAACGACCTCAAGGAGCGCCTGGGCGAGATCGTCGTCGGCTACAGCTTTGCCGGCGAGCCCGTCCGTGCCCGCGACCTTAAGGCCCAGGGTGCCATGGCCGCGTTGCTTAAGGACGCGCTCAAGCCCAACTTGGTGCAAACGCTCGAGGGCACGCCCGCGTTTGTCCACGGCGGTCCCTTCGCCAACATTGCCCACGGCTGCAACTCTATCATGGCCACGCGTATGGCGATGCGCTTTGGCGATGTCGCCATTACCGAGGCCGGCTTCGGTGCCGATCTGGGTGCCGAGAAGTTCCTCGACATCAAGTGCCGCATGACGGGCGTTCGCCCCAGCGCCGTCGTGGTCGTCGCGACCGCTCGTGCGCTGAAGTACAACGGTGGCGTCGCCAAGGCCGACCTCAACGAGGAGAACCTCGAGGCACTCAAGGCCGGCATGCCCAACCTGCTGCGTCACGTCGACAACATCCAGAACGTTTATGGTCTGCCCTGCGTAGTCGCCATCAACCGCTTCCCGACGGACACCGAGGCCGAGCTTGCGCTCATCGAGTCCGAGTGCCAGAAGCTCGGCGTCAACGTTAAGCTTTCCGAGGTCTGGGCCAAGGGCGGCGAGGGCGCGCTCGAGCTTGCCGATGAGGTCATGCGTCTGATTGAGCAGCCGAGCGAGCTCAAGTTTGCCTACGAGGACGGCGCCGATGTGGCCGATGCCCTCGAGGCCATTGCTACCAAGGTCTACCGCGCCGACGGCGTCGACTTTACGCCGGCTGCCAAGCGCCAGCTCGCCGAGCTGCGCGAGAACGGCTTTGGCAACCTGCCGGTGTGCGTGGCCAAGACGCAGTACAGCTTTAGCGACAACGCCAAGGCCCTGGGCGCTCCCGAGAACTTCCGCATCACGGTGCGCGAGCTCAAGGTTTCCGCCGGTGCCCACTTTGTGGTCGCACTGACTGGCAGTGTTCTGACCATGCCGGGCCTGCCCAAGGTCCCCGCGGCCGAGAACATCGACGTCGACAACGACGGCAACATCACCGGCCTGTTCTAAGCCTGCTGCCCATAGCTGCTTGTCCGCCCCGCCGTGCCCACAAGGCCCGGCGGGGCTTTTTGTTCCCAAGGGGACGGAAGGATCATTTTAGGACGGCGACAATGTTGCGCAACAAGAATCACTATTTCTCCCGTACGGTGTAGTTGGAAGAATTGCGCGGGCGCATTGCGGCTGCAACAAGAGACGGGAGATGCGATGTATTGCACCAAGTGCGGAGCTCAGATACCCGATGGCTCCATGTTTTGCACGAGCTGCGGAGCACGCGTGGACGGAGTTGAGGACCAGGCGGAGCCTGTGGCGTTTCCGGTAGGGGGTGCGCCGGTGGGCGACCCTGCGGGACGGCACGCTCTTCAGGGTGCCTCGGCTCATATGGAGGTGCAGTCTCGTTATGAGGAATCTATGACCAAGTCAGCCGAGGTCGCTCAACCGTTTGTTCCGACGCCGCAGCCAAAGAAACCCAAGCACAAGGGCCGTATCGTCGCTGCCGTTATCGGCGGTGTTGCCGTTGTCGCCATTGTCGCCGCTATCGTGATCGTGCCGCGTATCGGCGCATCTTCCGAGGTAACTTCGGGTGGCAAGGGCTACGTTGTCTGCGCATGCGAGACCAAGATTCTCCCCAAGAACAGCAAGGGTAAAAAGCTCAAGAGCTATACCGTCGAGCTGGCGCCGGTGTCCGGCAAGGGTAAGAGCTGCACCATTAAGGTCGATGGCGAGGACGGCTTTACCATGGAGGACTTTGGTGAGCTGCCCGATCAGAAGTACCAGATGACCATCACCTCGGGCAAGGGCAAAAAGAAGAGCACGACCACCATGAAGGTCGACTATACCAAGGAAGGTTCGGACGCCCCCAAGAATGTCGAGCTCACGCAGTCCAAGAAGGAGGCCAAGGCGTCTGCCAAGGCGGCGGTCAAGACGGCAGATGAGCTGTTCACCGATAAGATTCTCGAGTACCAAAAGAAGTACGGCGAGGGCGAGGCTGTCGGGTTCGATGAATATGCGTATGGAGCCCAGGGTCTTGCTTACGCCAAGCTCATTGACTTTGATGGCGATGGTCAAGATGAGCTGCTGATTGAGTATTCCGATGAACCGGTGGACCGTGGGGATAACGCAGCCGCTGCGCATCTTGAGGTCTGGGCGTATAAGAATGGCGAGATTGAGAAGGTCTACACGCCAGAGGTAAACGTATCTCATCAGGAGGCGTGTGTGTCTGTCTGGCTTGATGAATACGAGGGCAAGATTGGTTTTTCGCAGTGGTATGACCATGGGACAGCAATTAAGCAAAGCGATCTCTCTGGCAAAAGTGGTCCTTCTGCTCACGAATACCAAGTTAAATTCATTGGCTACGACGGCAAGTCATTCAAAGCCATGACCGACCTTGTTGCCCCGAATGAAGTCGGTTCTGCCTCTTTGGGCGGTTTTGGTTTCTTGTATGCCGACGAGAGCTCGGTTAACAGCACCATTGGCACGGTCGCCACGACGCTGGAGCAGCTGAAGTCGAAGGATGCCGGCGACGATGCGCAGGTGAGCTACGAGGCCGTCTCTGCCACGCAGGATGTCGACTTTACGGCAGCGGTTGGCGAAGGCCCGCTGGACCCGTCCCCCGATGACACGTGCCAGATCACGGCTACGTGGACCTATCCCCAGGTGAAGGGGCAGGGCGTGGGCGTCGCCAAGTTTAACAAGGATATGGTCCAGCTCGTCGCGGATACGCTCGACGCGAGCAAACAGGCCTCGATGGACGACGAGGACAGTCGCGTGACCATGATGTACACCGCCGAGATCGTCTCGATCGATGGCGATATTGCCTGCGTGCGAACCTACACCGATAGCTATCAACCTCCGTATCGATCGGAGCGAGTGACAAGGTCGGCGTACTACAACCTCAAGACGGGCGAGCAGGTTTCGCTCGAGGACTCGCTTGCGCAGCACGGGCTTTCGTTTGATACCCTCAAGAGCGAGGCCAAGCAGGCAATTAAGACGGCAAAGCCGGATATAGACTCCGTGTCTGAGGACAACATCGACGATGACGATAACTACACCGAGGATCATTTCTACTACGACGGCAAGGGCTACATCATCGTCCTCGATACTGGTGAGTTTAACTGCATGGCATGGGATACCCACGACTTGGTTGCGCATGCCTTCGATTCGAACTATTCCTGCGGTCAGGATGTAACGCCCGAGCGAGCCAAGGCCACGTACGTACCCAATGAGTAAGGTAGACCGCGAGGGATAAATTGAACAGTCCCCGGTGACGCAAAACGCAGCGCCACCGGGGACTTTTTGATGCAAATTGGCTCCGAAATAAGCTATCTGGGCCAGCCGCGCCACGAAAAGCGCCCATCTACTACGTTTGCCAGGGTTGGACCGACCATGGAGCGTTTTTTAACAATGCGGCAAGACGTTTACCTGCGGTTTTGTTAATACAAATATGGCTATGGTTGGCACCCTTGGGTTAAACGTAGTAGATGGGCGCATTTTTTGGTGCACAGCCCAAGAAGGGATCATTAGCCGCGCTGGAGGCCGAAGAGTTTGGCGTTGCGCTCGGCGACTATCATGTTGATATCGGCGATTTCCATCTCGCCGTCAATGTAGGGCTGGTAGGTGCCATATGGATCGCCTGCTCCCAAGCTGCAGCTTCCACAGTTATCGCAGCTGCCGTTGCCGCAGCCAGCGAGTGCTAGCTTGATGATTTCCTCGCGCTCGGCACGCGTCGTGTCCTTGATGAGCTTGCTTTTTGCCATGACGTTCCTCGATTCGCTCGTGACCGTCGGCCGCGCATGTCTTGTAGATACCGGCGGGCTTTGCCCATCATAGGCTTTTGCGCGGGTAGAATGCATGGATAACTTGATGCTTACGGGCGACGGAAAGGAATCGTTGCATGGACCAGGATAAGACGACCGTAATGGGTGGCTACGGCTCCCCGCGGACGGGCAATGGCGCCGATGAGACCCGCGTCGTGCCGGACGCCCGATACGCCTCGGCCGATGCGACCCAGGCCTCGGCCGATCCCACGCGCGTTGTGAATTACGGGAACGCGGCGCAGGACCCGTATGGCGCCTCGTCGCAGAGTCCCTACGGAAGCGCGGCGGCAAACCCTTATGATGACTTGCTGCAAAACCCCATTCCGCAACCTCAGCAGACGACATATATGCCGCGCACGGCACAGCCGCGCTACGAGTCGCGCGACCGATATGCGCGCGAGCCGTATCGTGAGTATCCCAAGTCTATCCCTCAGTATGGCGAGGACGAGGAGAAGAAGTCTTCGCGTTCGTCGAGCGTGATCAAAAAAATCCTGATTGTGCTGGCGATCTTCTTTGCCCTGTCGGTTGTGTTTGCCATCGTGTCGGGCATGCTCAACAAGCGAGGTGCTACAACCAGCACGACGGCCGAGCAGACAGAGGTCGCCCAGGCGGGTGCAGTAGAGCTGGGCGATATCCCGGGACAGTACTGGTCCAACGCCAAAAAGATTCTCAAGTCGCGCGGGGCCGATCTTTCGAATGCCGTGATTCTGACCGATGACGGCTCGACGCCTGTTGTCGACGCCAACTGGGTCGTGACGTCTGCCTACTATAACGACAACGGTAACCTCGAGATTCAGCTCACGCGCAAAGACAGCTTGTCGGGCAATGCGTCCGGCGACCAGGGCACCACGGACAGCTCGAGTTCCAACACGCTGGAGGACCTGAGCAACAAGGCGCAGGAGTTGGGAGACAAGGCCCAAGAGCTGGGCGATACCGCACAGAACCTGGGCGATATGGCAACGAACGCCTGGAATGCCCTGCAAAACGGCATTTCGGGCGCACAGGGAAACTAGCGGTCGAGCGGCTAGAGCCTTAGCAGTGCAAACAAAAACGGGACGCAGGATCGC
>ENA-OWRC01002940-OWRC01002940.1-human-gut-metagenome-genome-assembly--contig:-NODE-2940-length-12027-cov-4.532743_pt1 | contig 12027 bp, 9 predicted proteins | sample MGYA00248268_ERZ651895 | MGnify/ENA primary metagenome ERZ651895 (study PRJEB26924, sample SAMEA4378242) | human gut metagenome | biome: human gut; feature: human-associated habitat; material: faeces...
CGAAAGTGTTTAAAGAAAGAAGTCTGCTTTCAGCAATTTCATCTGCCAAGAATGAGATGATCCTTCCGGATGAATTTGAACTGAATGCCGGAGGAGACTTTGCTAAGATGAAGATTGCTAAGGTTTACCGCGAGTATGAGGCGCAGATGAAGGCGAATAATGCGCTGGATTTTGATGATCTGCTTGTAAAGACAGTACAGCTTTTGCAGACACAGCCGGATGTGCTTGAAAGTTATCAGGAAAGATTCCGCTACATTATGGTAGATGAATATCAGGATACAAATACAGTTCAGTTTCAGCTGGTAAGCCTTCTTGCAGGAAAATATAAGAATCTTTGCGTCGTTGGAGATGATGATCAGTCAATCTACAAGTTCCGTGGAGCGAATATCCGAAATATTCTTGACTTTGAGCATGAATTTCCGGATGCAAAGGTGATCAAACTGGAGCAGAACTACAGATCTACAGGGAATATTCTGAATGCAGCGAACAGCGTGATTGCGAATAACCGTGGAAGAAAGGAAAAATCACTTTGGACGGAGAACGGAGAAGGCGAACTGATTCGTCTGCGTCAGTTCGATACTGCGTTTGATGAGGCAGATTTCATTGGCGAAGATATCAAAAGTGCTGTCAGACAGGGAGGTTCCTATAATGACAGTGCAGTTCTTTATCGTACGAATGCACAATCCCGTCTGCTGGAAGAGAAATTTATTGCCATGAATATTCCTTATAAGATTGTCGGCGGTGTAAATTTCTATGCGAGAAGAGAGATTAAGGATCTTCTTGCTTATCTCAAGACAATCGACAATGGACGTGATGATGTTGCGGTTAGAAGAATCATTAATGTCCCAAAGAGAGGAATCGGTCTTACAACAATTAACCGGATTCAGGAGTCTGCGACAGAACGTGGAATTGGGTTTTATGAGGCTTTACTGGCACCGGGGCTGATCGCAGGAGTGGGAAGAAGTGCAACAAAACTGGACTCTTTTGCGGCATTGATCGAGTATTTTAAGACGTTGGCAGAAGAGATGAGCATCACAGATCTTTTACAGGAAGTGATTGAGAAGACAGGATATATAGAAAGCCTTGAAAATGAAGATAAAGAAGAGGCGAAAACAAGAAAAGAGAATATAGATGAGCTGATCAGTAAAGCGGCAACTTATGAGGAAAGTTGTCAGGATAAAGATGAAAAGGCAACATTGAGTGGATTCCTTGAAGAAGTTGCTTTGGTTGCGGATATTGACAGTCTGGATGAAGACCAGGAATATGTTGTTCTGATGACTTTACATAGTGCAAAGGGACTTGAATTTCCACGTGTTTATCTTGCAGGGATGGAAGATGGACTTTTCCCGGGATATATGAGTATTAATGCGGGAGACAGAGAAGAACTGGAAGAAGAGCGAAGACTTTGTTATGTTGGAATTACAAGGGCAGAGCAGGAACTGACTTTGACAAGTGCGCGCAGAAGAATGGTGCACGGTGAGACACAGTACAATCCGATGTCAAGATTTGTGAAAGAGATCCCGAGGGAACTGCTTGATACAGGAAACAAGAAGTTTACTCAGGAGACGGAGATGCCAGCACAGCAGAATACATATGCACGTGCCAGAGAAGCATTTCGGGCACAGGCATTCGGAGGAGCATTTGGCGGAATGGCACCTGCGAAGAATCAGGGAACGAGTAAGACAGTTACAGGAAGTCAGGCACTGGCATCCCTGCAGAAGGGCAGTCAGCTGGCAGCAGGTGGAAATGGTCCACTTGGTTATGAAGTCGGAGACCGGGTACGTCATGTGAAGTTTGGGGAAGGAACAGTAACGGATATCAAAGAAGGCGGACGAGATCACGAGGTTACGATTGAATTTGACAGTGTCGGAACACGCAAGATGTTTGCAAAATTTGCCAAGCTTGTAAAGGTATGAGAAAGTTATAAAAAAATGATAAATCAGTAGTAATATGAATCGTCAGGTGTTATAATAAACACAGATTATCTGTCACCACAAAAGGTGAAGAAAGGACGTGTTAATATGAACAAGAGAATAGAAGACATCATTGCAGAAACAAGATTGAACGAGATTCTTCATAAGAATGAGGCTGAGAAGCAGAAGAACACAGTAATCTGGACACTGGCTATCATCGGAGCAGTAGCAGCAGTAGCTGCAATCGCTTATGCAGTATATCGTTTCGTATCACCGGATTATCTTGATGATTTTGAAGATGATTTTGATGACGATTTTGATGATTACTTCAGCGAGGATGATCAGGTATAATTCTTGAGTGAATTGCAAAAGTGCAGACAGGGTGTGAGAAGAAACCATCCTGTCTGTTTTTCTGTTAAAATAGATTAGAATTGATAGGAGAAAAGGATGAAAAAAGGTCAGATCTACGAAGGGATTATTGAACGTGTAGATTTCCCAAACAAGGGGATTGTATTTGTTCCGGAGGAAGAACAGTATGTTATTGTGAAAAATGGGATTCCGGGACAGAAGATCCGTTTTATGATAAACAAGTTTAAAAGAGGAAATGCAGAAGGAAGACTTCTTGAAGTGTTGGAGAAATCTCCACTGGAGACAAGGGAGCCGGTCTGCAGTATCTTTCCTGCCTGTGGTGGCTGTATGTATCAGACAATGCCATACGAAGAACAGGTGAAGATGAAAGAAGGGCAGATCCGCAGGATCATGGATCCGGAAGTAAAAGGTGAATATGTTTTTGAAGGTGTGAAGCACAGCCCGAAGGAATTTCATTACCGTAACAAGATGGAATTTTCTTTTGGAGACGAATTCAAAGATGGTCCGTTATCTCTCGGTCTTCATAAAAAAGGAAGTACTTATGATGTACTGACGGCAGGAGACTGCCAGCTTGTCCATGAAGATATGGATAAGATTCTTCTCTGTGTGCTGAATTATTTCAAAGAAAGAAATGTAAGTTATTACAAGAAAATGCAGCATGTCGGTTATCTCCGTCATCTTCTTTTAAGACGTGGTGATACAACAGGTGAGATTCTTGTGAATCTTGTAACGACAACGCAGGAAGAATATGATTTAACTCCATTAGTAGAAGAACTTTTGGCGTTAGAATTAGAAGGTAAGATTGTTGGAATTCTTCATATATTGAATGATTCTCTGTCCGATGTCGTGAAGAGTGATGAGACAAGAATTCTTTATGGACAGGACTTCTTTTATGAGAAGCTTCTCGGACTGGAATTCAAGATTACACCATTTTCATTCTTTCAGCCGAACTCCAAAGGGGCAGAAGTACTTTATGAAACAGTAAGAGAATATATCGGAGATATCGATAATCAGGTTGTATTTGATCTGTTCAGCGGAACAGGAACAATTGGTCAGGTACTTGCTCCGGTTGCGAAGAAAGTGATCGGTGTTGAGATTATTGAAGAAGCAGTCGAGGCGGCAAAAGAAAATGCTGTCCGAAATGGACTTTCCAATTGTAAATTCATTGCAGGCGATGTGTTTAAAGTGCTTGATGAGATTGAAGAGAAGCCGGATGTGATCGTACTGGATCCGCCGAGAGACGGAATCCATCCGAAGGCACTCCCGAAGATCTTGAATTATGGGGTGGATAAGATTGTATATATTTCCTGTAAGATGACCAGTCTGGCACGTGATCTGGAGATGATGCAGCTGGCGGGATATCGTGTGGAGAAGATGACGGCGGTGGATCAGTTCTGTGAGACGGTGCATGTGGAAGTCGTGTGTTGTCTACATCGGGTGAATTCGTAGAAATCCTTAGTTTTAGGCACTTTGCGAGGTATATGAGTTTCACACCAACAGGCAAACAGGGCAAGAAAAACCGAAAGGACGCTTGTTTTCAGAACTTCTGGAAGATGAGTGTCCTTTTCTTTTATTCAAAGGCTAAGGAGAAAATAAAAAATGGCAATGAAGAAAGAAATGTGTTCATCAGAGAATCACGAGCCGGGTGCAGATGCTTCGTAAGGCAAATCCCGATATGGAGGAAACAGCCATTCCAGTTGAACTTGTGACCTGTTCCGACAGTAGATTTTTAGGTGTTTTTGGAGAGAAAACCGTAAATGTTCTGAAAGTCAATTTGATGTTGGACGGTATCCTGTAACTAGCACTCTCAAAAGATGAGCAAAAGATTTCAGACTTCTGCTCATCTTTACACAATCTTAATTTCAAAACAAACTTACTTACGCCCATTTAATACAAATAAAGATAGAATAAAGAAAATATAAAAAAGAAATTAAAATTATGGGGACATAGTTATGCAACAGAAAAACAGGTCAAGACATCGGCATATGACATCATTTCAAGTGATTAGTTTAGGGTTTTTATCCGTGATTCTCTTAGGCAGTCTGCTTTTGATGCTGCCGATTGCTACAAAAAGCGGTCAGAGTACATCCTTTTCAGATGCTTTGTTTACCGCAACTTCTGCGGTTTGTGTGACGGGACTGGTTGTTAATGATACGGCAACCTACTGGTCTTTATTTGGCCAAGGAGTTATTTTACTGCTGATTCAGATCGGAGGTATGGGAATTATTACGATTGCTATTGCGATTGCTGTTGTTTCCGGACGCAAAATCGGGTTGATGCAGCGAAGTACCATGCAGGAGGCAATTTCGGCTCCAACGGTGGGTGGTATTGTGCGGAGAACGCAATTTATTATTCGGACTACTATTCTTATCGAAATCATTGGTGCGGTTCTTTTAGCCCCTGTTTTTTGCAGGGACTTTGGGTTTTGGAAAGGAATATGGTATTCACTGTTCCATTCTATTTCTGCTTTTTGCAATGCAGGATTTGATCTAATCGGTATAAGAACCCCTTTTTCCTCGTTGACATCTTATTCTGTACAGCCGATTGTAAATCTTGTGATTATGGTGCTGATTGTTGTAGGAGGTATTGGATTCCTTACCTGGGAGGATATAAAGAATCATAAATGGCATTTAAAAAAATACCGGATGCAAAGCAAGGTGATTTTTATGGTAACAGAAATATTGATATTCTTACCGGCTCTTTACTTTTTTTATTTTGAGTTTTCAAATGTGCCTCTTATGGAAAGAGTGTGGGTTTCCTTGTTTCAATCTGTTACGCCGAGAACTGCAGGATTTAATACGGCAGATTTGACTTTACTCAGTGAAGTTGGGCAAATGCTTATCATTATGCTGATGCTCATCGGTGGCTCGCCTGGTTCCACTGCGGGTGGTATGAAAACGACAACTCTTGCAGTTCTCGTTTCATCGGCATTATCTGTATTTAGAAAAAAGGAACACACTCATTTTTTCGGCAGACAAATTCCGGATGGCATTATCAGAAATGCAGCTACGATTTTTTTGATGTATATCGTTTTATTCCTTGTCGGAGGAATGGTAATTAGCAGCACAGAAGATATTCCACTTATGACCGCTTTGTTTGAGACGGCGTCGGCAATCGGGACGGTAGGGTTATCGTTGGGAATAACTCCTGGTCTGGGGCTTGTTTCCCATATAATCTTGATTTGCTTGATGTTTTTTGGCAGAGTGGGCGGATTGACCTTGATTTTTGCCACCATTTCTGAAAAAAAGCCTAATGGTTCAAAATATCCTCAGGAAAAAATCACAGTAGGTTAAAGGAGAATAAAAAATGAAATCAATATTACTTATCGGTCTGGGAAGGTTCGGACGGCATATTGCTATAAAATTAGATGAATTGCACCATCAGGTGATGGCGGTAGATAAAGAAGATACCCGAGTTGATGCTGTACTTCCCTTTGTAACCAACGCTCAGATTGGGGATGCGACTTGTGAGGATTTTTTAAGTTCGCTTGGTGTTGGGAATTTTGATGTTTGTATTGTGGCAATCGGAGATGATTTTCAGAATTCATTGGAAGTAACGTCCCTTTTGAAGGAACTCGGTGCAAGAATGGTGGTGTCTCGTGCATCTCGTGATGTTCATGCAAAATTTCTTTTAAGAAACGGCGCAGATGAAATTGTTTATCCTGAAAGGCAGCTTGCCGATTGGGTTGCGATCCGTTATAGTGCTGATCATATTCTCGATTACATAGAACTAGATGAAGAACATGCAATCTTTGAAATATCTATACCGGGAGAATGGATAGGAAAAACAATCGGTCAGTTGGATATACGAAAAAAATATGACATCAATATTATGGCGCTGAAAACAAATGATATTATGAATTTGAAAATAAGTTCCGATACGCAGTTGTTAAAGGGCAGTACCATGCTTGTTCTTGGGGAGACGAAACATATTCAAAAATGTTTTCATATTTAATTTTTGAAAGAAGTTGGTGATATGAAAGACTTTGTTTTACTTATAGTGGTATTGGTAGCATTTATTTATGGTTATTTTCTTATGGAAAAGCTGGATAAATTTTTCAAGGAAAATCAATCCCAAAAACTTATTTCAGATTCTAAGCTCAGGATTGGATTTGAAACACCTGCAATCATAGATTCTATTGCAGATCTATTAGAACAATTTTCAAGCGAATACCCAAACTATGAGCTGAACCTGTTCTACGGTTCTGTAAGTGAAATAATAAATGGGCTGGAAAATAATAAACTTGATTTTGGCTTTATCATAGAAAATTCCAACGATATTTTGAAAGATGAGTATTGTTCCTTATCCTTTCAAATAAAGCAAAGTGTCATTACTCCAGGCTCTATAGACATTGCGGTACATCCCATCAACACGATTGAGAAACCAGCGAGAGTGATATGGCAAAATGACATTAATTGTATGAAGGGTCTATTTGTCGAAAAATTGCGTGATTTTTCGGAGCGTTTTCTGCTTTCGGCTACACGCCCGAATGGAAAAAAAGAAGAAAAGGTGGTATAATCTTTATGCGATTTTAATGTCAGTGCTAAAATGCTTTTCTGAAATTTACGTATTATTCTATATAACGTTTTTGTACAAGGAGATGACCGTATGAGTGAAAGCAGACACAATCCAGATCAGTTATTGAAGGCAACCCAAGCCGATGAAGAAAACCGGAATAAAGGACATTTGAAAATCTTTTTCGGATATGCGGCTGGTGTGGGTAAAACCTACGCCATGTTGGAAGCGGCTCATATGGCAAAACAGCAGGGAATTGACGTGGTAGCCGGTTATATAGAACCCCACTCACGCCCCAAAACAGCAGCTCTTTTGAATGGCTTAGAAGTTCTTCCTACAAGAGAAGTTTTTTATAATGGTATGATGCTGGACGAATTCGACATTGGCATGGCGTTGAAAAGAAAACCACAGCTTATCCTTGTAGATGAACTTGCGCATACGAATGCCGAAGGATGCCGTCATGCAAAACGGTATCAGGACATTAAGGAACTTTTGAATGCAGGGATTGATGTCTATACGACTGTCAATGTTCAGCATATTGAAAGCCTTTGTGATACAGTTGCATCCATTACGGAAATTGTTGTACGGGAACGCATCCCGGATTCTATTTTTGATAATGCAGATCAGGTTGAATTAATAGATATTGAACCACAGGATTTGATCAACCGTTTGAATACAGGAAATGTATACAGACAGACACAGGAAAAACAGGCAGTAGAAAATTTTTTTACAATAGAAAATTTGACAGCTCTCCGGGAGATTTCACTGCGGCGATGTGCGGACCGGGTGAATATCCTCACAGAAAATGCCCGCATTAAAAATCATGGAGATTATCATACAGACGAACATATTCTTGTTTGTCTATCTTCTTCTCCATCTAATGCAAAAATTATCCGTACCGCCGCAAGAATGGCTTCTGCTTTCAAAGGAAAGTTTACGGCTCTGTTTGTAGAAACACCGGATTTTTCAGTGATGAGCGAGGAAAATATAAAACGCCTTCGTTCAAATGTTCGTCTTGCTGAGCAGCTTGGGGCAAAAATTGAAACAGTTTATGGGGAAGATATTCCGTTTCAGATTGCGGAATTTGCCCGTTTGTCCGGTGCGTCAAAGATTGTGATCGGGCGAAGTTCTGCTACAAAACGGCATTTGCTCAGCAAACCGACCCTGACAGAAAAATTGATTGATTATGCCCCTAACCTGGATGTGCATATTATTCCGGATACGGTTTCTAATGCGGCAGTGTATCAGTTAAGAGGGGGTAGGAAAAAGAATCATATCGTATTCTCTGTCACGGATACATTAAAATCTACTGCGATTCTGATTTTATCCAGTTTAGTCGGAATGATTTTCCAGAAATTTGGATTTGACGAAGCAAATATCATTACTGTTTTTGTTTTAGGTGTTCTTGTCACCGCTGTCATCACGAAACATCAGATATACAGCCTAATTTCCTCGATTGTAAGTGTTTTGGTCTTTAATTTCCTGTTTACGGAACCTCAATTTACCTTGCAGGCGTATGATCAGGGTTATCCTGTTACCTTTATTATCATGTTGTTGGCGGCATTTTTAACCGGTTCTCTTGCTATACGGATTAAAAACCAAGCAAAACAGGCGGCACAATCTGCTTACCGTACCAAAGTGTTATTTGATACAAACCAGCTATTGCAACAGGCAAAAGATAAAAATGAAATTGTATCTGCAACTTCAAATCAGCTCATTAAACTCTTGAGAAAAGATATCGTTTTTTATTTAGCTGATGGAGAAGTGTTGGATACGCCGCATATTTTTTCTGTAACTGAAGAAAATTTGGAATCGTGTATTTCCGAAAATGAAAAGGCCGTTGCCGGCTGGGTATTGAAAAACAATAAACGTGCCGGAGCTACAACAGGAACGCTTTCCAATGCAAAATGCCTGTACCTTGCTGTTCGCAGCAGCAGTATGGTATATGGAGTTATTGGAATCGTGATGGGGGAAATACCTCTTGATCCATTTGAAAACAGTATTCTACTATCCATTCTCGGAGAATGTGCTCTGGCTTTGGAAAATGAGAAAAATGCCCGTGAGAAACAGGAGGCGGCCATTCTTGCAAAAAATGAACAGTTGCGAGCGAACCTGCTGCGTGCTATTTCACATGATTTGAGGACACCGCTGACATCTATTTCCGGTAATGCCAGCAATCTTTTGTCCAACGGTGATTTCTTTGATAATGATACAAAAAAGCAGCTGTACATGGATATTTATGATGATTCCATGTGGCTGATTAACCTTGTAGAAAACTTGCTGGCTGTAACCCGGATTGAAGAAGGACGGTTGAATCTCCGTATAACGGAAGATTTGATGGATGACGTGATCACAGAAGCGTTACATCATATTAACCGAAAGAGTGAAGAACATCATATTTCCGTTGAAAGCAAAGAAGAATTTCTTCTTGCAAAAATGGATGCAAAGCTTATTGTTCAGGTAATCATCAATATTGTTGATAATGCTATCAAATATACACCTAAAAACTCTCATATTGTTATTCGGACAGAAAAGCGGGGAAAACAAGCAATCGTATCTATATCGGATGACGGAAACGGAATTGCTGACGAAATAAAGCCACGGATATTCGACATGTTCTATAGCGGTGCAAATCAAATTGCAGACAGCCGCCGAAGTTTAGGACTCGGATTATCTTTGTGCAAGTCCATTATTAACGCCCACGGCGGAGAACTTACTGTTTCAGATAATCTGCCGCACGGAACAGTATTTACATTTACATTACCGGCAGGGGAGGTCAAAGTATATGAATAAGTCACTAATATTAGTTGTAGAAGATGACACATCTGTCAGAAATTTAATTACAACAACTTTAAAAACGCACGAATACCGATATCTGACGGCACCCGATGGTCAATCGGCAATTTTAGAAACATCTTCACACAATCCTGACATCGTTTTACTTGATTTAGGACTTCCTGATATAGACGGTGTTGAGATTATTAAAAAAATCCGTACTTGGTCAAATATGCCAATTATCGTAATCAGTGCTCGCAGTGAAGATACCGATAAAATTGATGCGTTGGATGCTGGCGCAGATGATTATTTAACAAAGCCATTTTCTGTTGAGGAACTGCTTGCCAGACTACGAGTCACGCAAAGAAGGTTATCGATGATGCAAAAAGTATCCCCTGCCGAAGCGGTTGTTTTTGTAAACGGAAAACTTCGTGTAGATTATGCTGCAGGTTGTGCTTATTTGAATGAAGAAGAGTTGCATTTAACACCTATTGAATATAAGTTGCTTTGCCTGTTGACAAGAAATATAGGAAAAGTTCTGACCCATACTTTCCTTACGCAAAGCATTTGGGGAAGTAGTTGGGATAATGATATTGCTTCCCTTCGTGTGTTTATGGCAACACTTCGTAAAAAAATCGAGAAAGAACCGAACTCTCCACAATATATCCAAACACACATTGGCGTGGGGTATCGGATGCTGAAAGTTGATTGAACTTCACAACATCATACTATACCGTTTCAGAATCCTCATACATAACTTCGGATAAAAGATATGAGAGGGATTATCGGACAGACCTATATCGTGTTACAAAGTGTTGTAAAGCCTGCAATTTCGTGATTTTTAAAATTGACCGTTTTATAGGATAGTATAAAAGTTTGTTAGAGAATCTTAAAAATAAACATTAAAATTATATAAATCACCACTATTATAGGATACTATAAAAAATAATTCAAAACAAGTCTTTTATTTTTTTAAAGAGTGATATATATTAAGTGTATACAAAAGCATGCGCATTCTTTTAAAGTCGTCTATAAATCTTAAATTCCTCAAGAAAGGAGGAAAATCATGAAAAAAATTAAACGTTGTATAGCAATTATTTTGTCAATGGTTTTAGGATTTTCGATGTCAACAGTATCTTTTGCTAGTGAAAGGTATAATCAAAATGACAATTCGAAGGGGACTTGTAGTAAAGAAGATGTTGACTTATCCAATGGTGGTTATACTATAATTTATGAAGATGGAGAACTATATATAGTTCCTTCTCAAGAAACACGAATGGGTGGCGGAATTGGATACTGTACTGTAAAAAATAAGACTTTTTCATATTCTATGACAAGAAGTCAAGCAGAGGCAGCTCTTAAAGCAATAAATGTGGGAGAGGGTGCGACTAAAAGTTTAGGGACTTTACTGCTAGCTGCTTTAGGTGGTCCTGTTGGTTCGGTTGTTGGACTCAGTGTTTCTGTAATTCTTAATTTTATCGGCGGAGAGAGTACTTACGTTAGTCATTTAAAATCATTTCTTAATTCGGGTAAATCTGTAGCATATTTTAAGTTTGACACACATTGTGTGAATAGAGGAACTATGTATGGAGATCCAATGTATGATTACGTGGTAGATAACGTAAGAATGACTTATTAAAAAATTGCATGAAAAGAAAATATTGGGCGTTATTAGTTTTTGCGTTAATAATAGTATTGCAGTGGATTGGATTAGGATTTCATGGTCAAATAAGGTTTATTTTTTTGATAATTATATTAGTTCTAATTGTTTTATTTGCAATATTATTGCGAAAATAGCAAAAGTGATTTGTGAATAGTGAGGTAAAGGAACAAGGTGAAGCCGATACACTTAGGGCAGTCCTTTACGGAACGGACACAGCCAGTACCGCAATGATACATAAGAGGGCTTGAAAGAAGGTCACAAACCTTGCAAGTCCTCTTGTTTATTCTATGTGTCGAGCCCGTCTATGTGTCAGATTGCATTTTCTGATAGACTGTTTCTTTTCGTGACTTATCAAAGAAAGTTCTCCTGTCGGGTATGTTCCAATTGTTTATTTCGGATATAAGCGTCTAATTCACAATTATATTCGTAGAGGCGAAAGACTACTTTGTTCTAAAAGGTATTTCTATATCTCTAATGAATCTTCCGCGTTCACCCACATCTGCAAATTTCCATCAAGATATAATCTTGCATATTCAAGTGGTTCATCAACTGCAAGTGAAGTTAATGCACAGTCTGATCCGGGAGTGGTTTTTAAATTCTTTTCTGCTTCCCAACAATCAATGCGAAGCATATAGCCAGCACTGGTATAAACATCAATACTGTTTCTGTGTGGATTGTATTCTGCAAATATCGTTCTCATCGTATCCTATCTCCTTATCATTCAATCAATCATCAGATACAAAAATCAGAAGCATTTCAATCAGTTCACCATGTCACTTTTATTTTGTGTTA
>ENA-OWRC01002964-OWRC01002964.1-human-gut-metagenome-genome-assembly--contig:-NODE-2964-length-11877-cov-5.049822_pt1 | contig 11877 bp, 7 predicted proteins | sample MGYA00248268_ERZ651895 | MGnify/ENA primary metagenome ERZ651895 (study PRJEB26924, sample SAMEA4378242) | human gut metagenome | biome: human gut; feature: human-associated habitat; material: faeces...
GGTTTCCATACATTCCAAAGTATAACTTTCTTCATTTCCTAAATGAAATAAATCTCTCATAAATCCCTTTTATAAATATTTTTATAAAAAAATATAAAACTCTTCTGAAAAAAAGAACACATTTCTTGATTTTTTATCATGGTATAAAAAATCAACAAAAACTATAATAAAGACAGCTTAAGAAAGAACAAATCTTACAAGTAAAGGAGAGGACAATCACTATGAAAATGAAAAAAATTACAGCAATGAGCATGGCAGCTTTAATGGCAGCTACAATGATCCCGTCAGTACCGGTTATGGCAGACGGAGGCGGAAAGGTTTACTACCTCAACTTCAAACCAGAGCAGGATGAAGCCTGGCAGAACCTGGCAAAAGCTTACACAGAAGAAACAGGAACAGATGTTACAGTAGTTACAGCAGCATCCGGACAGTATGAGACAACTCTTCAGTCAGAAATGGCAAAGAGCGATGCACCGACACTGTTCCAGGTAAATGGACCGGTTGGCCTTAAAAACTGGAAAGATTACTGCTACGATCTGAAAGATGCAGATATTACAAAAGAACTTACATCTGATGCGTATGAACTGAAAGATGGAGATGCTGTAGCTGGTATCGCATATGTAATTGAATCTTACGGACTTATCACAAACAAAACATTACTTGAAAAAGCAGGATATACTCTGGATGATATCAAGAGCTTTGATGACCTCAAAAAAGTAGCAGATGACATTCAGGCACGTAAAGATGAAATTGGTGTAAAAGGTGCTTTCACCTCAGCAGGTATGGACGGATCCTCTGACTGGAGATTCAAAACACATCTTGCAAACCTTCCAATCTACTATGAATACAAAGCAGATGGAATCGATGATACAGAAGCAATCAAAGGAACATATCTTGATCAGTATAAGAATGTATTTGATCTGTACATTACAGATTCTACATGCGATGGAAGCGAACTTTCAGCTAAAACAGCTGATGACTCCAGAAATGAATTTGTAAATGGAGATGCAGTATTTTATCAGAATGGTTCCTGGGAATATGCAGAACTCGCTAAGACATACAGCGATGATGAACTTGCTATGATCCCGATCTACTTCGGCGTTGACGATGAGAACGAAGGTCTTGCAACTGGTACAGAAAACTACTGGTGTGTAAATAAGAATGCATCTGAAGAAGATGTTCAGGCAACTCTGGATTTCATGAACTGGTGTGTAACATCTGAAGCAGGAACAAAATCTATGTCTGAAGACATGGGATTCACAATTCCTTTCAAAACAGCAGTTGCTCCTACAAACGTATTTGTAAAACAGGATGCTGAGTATACAGAAGCTGGTCTTACACCTGTTTCATGGAACTTCACAACAATGCCATCTGAAGAGTGGAAGAATGGTCTTGGTACAGCTCTTACAGCATATGCGGCAGGCACAGGCGACTGGGATGCAGTAGTTAGTGCATTCGTTGACGGATGGGCTACAGAAAAAGCTCTTTCTGAATAATCAGGATAAAAAATAACATGTTGTTTATGGGAGGAGGCAGAGGTTCTTGCCTCCTTCTATAAGTTAAAAGACAGAGGAACTTAAGCTTCTGTTAACAGTAGGGAAGAGGAGAAAAATCATGGTAGGAAGAACGATCAAAAAGTGGTGGCCGGTTTTTGTATTACCAACCTTTGCGGCATTTGTAATCGGTTTCCTGTGGCCTTTTATCTGGGGCATCTATCTTTCATTCTGCAAATTTACAACAGTGCAGGATGTAACATTTGTTGGATTTTCAAATTATTCTAAGATTTTACTTGATAGTACATTCAGTCATTCTTTCTGGCTGACAGTTGTATTTGCATTCGTATCCAGTATTCTGATCAACGTGCTTGCATTTTTTATCGCACTGGCACTGACCAAAGGATACAGAGGAACAAATGCATTCCGTACGGTATTCTTTATGCCGAACCTGATCGGTGGTATTGTACTTGGTTATATCTGGCAGACATTGCTGAATGGTCTGCTTTCCAAGTGGGGACAGCCACTGCTTTCACTTTCAGCAAAAAATGGTTTTATCGGTATGCTCATTCTGCTTATGTGGCAGCAGATTGGATATATGATGATCATTTACATTGCAGGTCTGAACAATGTATCACCTGACCTGATCGAGGCAGCTCAGATCGATGGTGCAACAAGCAGACAGATTCTGTTTAAGATTAAAATTCCGATGATTATGCCATCTGTAACAATCTGTACATTCCTGACTCTGACTAATGGTTTCAAGATGTTCGACCAGAACCTCTCACTGACCGGTGGTGATCCTGGAAAACAGTCTCAGTTACTGGCGTTAAATATTTATGATACATTCTATGCAAGAAGCGGACCTCAATGGAAGGGTATTGGACAGGCAAAAGCTGTTGTATTCTTTGTTCTTGTTGTTGTGATCGCACTGATCCAGCTTCGTGCAACATCATCTAAGGAGGTGCAGCAGTAATGGAAAATAAAAAAAGAAATTCCGTTGCAACGGTCTTACTGACAATTGTTTGTATCCTTTGGATGTACCCAATCGTCTTAATATTAATCAACTCACTGAAAAAAGAAGTAGCGATCACTACATCTGGAGTATTTAGCCTTCCAACCAGTGAAACATGGAATGGTGTTGCGAACTTTGTAGCGAGTGTTACTCAGATGGATTTCCTGAAATCTTTCTGGTACAGTCTTGTAATTTCTGTAATGTCTGTAGTTCTTATCATGTTATGCTGTTCAATGGCAGCCTGGTATATTGTTCGTGTAAATGGAAAACTGTCCAAGATGTTTTATTATCTCTGCGTGTTCAGTATGGTAGTTCCTTTCCAGATGGTTATGTTTACACTGGCAAAAACTGCAGATACTTTAAAATTGAATAATCCATACAATATCTGCATTATTTATCTTGGATTTGGTGCAGGACTGGCGGTATTTATGTTTACAGGATTTGTAAAAGGTATTCCGCTTGAGATTGAGGAAGCAGCTCTGATTGATGGATGTAGTCCGTTACAGGTGTTTTTTAAAGTTTTGATTCCGATATTAAAACCAACAATTATTTCAACAGCGATCCTTGAACTGATGTGGGTATGGAACGATTACCTTCTTCCAACACTGGTTCTTGATATTAAAAAATATAAGACTATTCCGATGGCAGTCCAGTATTTCCGTGGCAGCTTCGGACATGTACAGATGGGACCAATGATGGCAAGTATTATGATCGATATCATTCCGATCATCATCGTATATCTGGTTTGCCAGAAGTACATTATTGAAGGCGTTGTAGCAGGTGCCGTAAAAGGCTGATTCTGGTTATGTAGAATGGAAGTCTCTGGAAGAATATTTTTTCCAGAGACTTTTTGTGCTATAATCATAAGTATTATAGGAAACAAAACAGGGGGAAATTATGACAAACGTTCTTATTGTAGATGATGAAAAAATAGAGCGCGAAGGTCTGAAATATCTGCTTTCGAGAGAAGAAGGCGAAAGAAATGTTTTTGAAGCTTCGAACGGAAAACAGGCTCTGCAGATTATTCGGTCAGAGGACATACAACTTGTTTTGACTGATATAAAAATGCCTCATATGGACGGGTTGGAATTATCAAGACGTGCCAAGGAAGAAAATCCGGCATTGCAGATCATAATTTTCAGTGGATACAGTGATTTTACTTTTGCGCAGGAAGCGATTCGCTATGGTGTGACAGAGTATATCCTGAAACCGGTGAATCCGGAAGATTTTCATAAAGTAATTCAGAAGGCAGAGAAAGTGATTGAACAAAGAAAGAAAAAAGAAAGTCGTGAGATCAAAGAGAAAAATTTTCTGCAACAGTATTTTCTGCAAAATTATCTTTACTCCGGCAAGCTAGAAACACTGGAAAAAGCAAAAGATATGATCGATCTGGAAAAATGGAATGGCTGGCATTGTGGAATCTTGCTGGAATCCGATGTTGCTTTTTTTGATACGGCTGAAGAGACTCTGGAAGAGGAAATTCAGAAAGAGTTGAGAAGAGTATGCTTTTATCTGAATTTGAATGCAAGACAGTCGCTTCTCCTTTTTCAGGACGTATATTGCGATTATCAGCTGGTGGCAAATCATCTTTATAATTTTATGAAACGAAAATACAGAGACAGTTTTTATCTGGCAGTCAGCCGTAAATTTGAAGGTTGTGAGTGTCTGCCGGAAATCCTTGAGCAGCTGGAACAGCAGATGGAAGAGAAATTTTATCATCCGGAAAAACATGTTTTCTCAAATGAAGATGATGTACTGAAACTGTCGGTGGGAGAAGTGCAGGATTCGCAGATCATGCAGATGATCTCAGAAGACATCACACGGAAGGATACAGATCAGCTGAGAAAGCATTTCGCATGCCTGAAAGAAAAATATCATGATAATACAAAGTATTCAGCAATGTATATCAAGTTTGTTTTCTCGAATGTCATTCAGGAACTGTTTCAGGAAAATCAGTTTTCTGGAGAGCGGCGTCTTGAGCATGAGATAGAACGATTGTATAACTGTAGAAATATCATGGAAATCCTTGAAGTGACTGAAGATAATATCAAGGAATACGAGGCATTTCTTGACCGTTCTATGAGTAGTTCTAGAAATGAAGTGGCAGCAGTCAAAAATTATATCTATCAGCATTATGAGGAAGATCTGAATCTTGAAATGCTGGCAGAAAAAGTCTATCTGTCTTCTGGATACCTCAGTTTTATCTTCAAAAAAGAGACCGGCATGAATTTGAACCGATATATACGTGTGTTCCGGATGGAGAAGGCAAAAGAACTTCTCTGCAGCACCAATATGAAGGTGGCACAGGTCAGTGAACATGTTGGTTTTGCAAATGTTTCTTATTTCTGCAGAAGTTTCCGGGAATATTACGGAAGCAGTCCGGAATCATACAGGAAAGGAACCGGAGAGGATGAACAGACTTCGTAAGATATTCAAAAATATGAAGTATCGTCATAAACTGACGATCTTTCTTGTAGTTACAAGCCTGGTACCGATGACAGTACTTGCCTGGTACAGTCACAGCAGGCTGAGTACTATGGTCCGCAGCAGCGAACTGGAAGATATGCAGTCGATCATGGAACAGACCAGAGAAAGCATTGACAGCCAGACGGCGGTTTATGCCAGCCTTCTCAATTATCTGACCTATTCACCAGATATTGAGGAAATTATTAAGGAAAAAAATATCGATAATTATACGGCATATGAAAAATATACAGAAATAGCGGATCCACTTTTGTCTGTACCAAAATCATATCATGACGCGATTAACAGAATTCAGCTTTTTGCGGACAGTATCCAGGTGGAGCATGAGTATACACTTGTTCCGCTTGATAAGATGAAAGAAGAGTGGTGGAGTGAAGGGCTGAAAGATGATGTGCGTATTCAGTGGAAAGTTGATCAGGATCGTAAAGAAGTTGCAGCAGTACGTATGATCTATAATGATCAGAAACTGGATGCAGTTCTGTGCATTTCTCTGGATTATAATAAAATCTTCCAGCCACTGACCAATATTCTCACGCAGGAAAATGGTGGAATTGTTGCAGACAAAAACGGTACAGTTCTTTATAACAAAACTGGTCTGACAAATCTGGAATTTGATAAATCTGAAAAAATGGATTCCATGATTCAGAAAATCAGCCAGTCCTGTGCATATACAAAGACCAAGAGTGAAGAAAATGACTGGGTATTTTATCTTTATAAGAGTCAGGATGCGATATCAGGTTCTGTACGAAGACTGTTGCTGGAAGAGATTCCACTGATTGCGGCCTGTGGTCTGATCATTCTGTTTCTGGCTATGGCATTTTCAAGAATTTTTACAAGAAAAATTGAAGAACTGACGAAAAATATGGACAGGGTAAATCATGGAAGCCGTGAAGTTACAGTCAACAGTGATTCGGGAGATGAAGTAGGAATTCTTGTTAACAGTTTCCGTAATATGATGGATGAGATTAACCGCCTGATCGACGAAGTATATGTCAATAAGATCGCGTTGAAAGAATATGAACTGAAAGCCCTTCAGGCCCAGATCAATCCACATTTCTTATATAACACACTGTCGATGATGAACTGGATGGCGATTCGAAGTAACCAGATGGAGATCAGTAAGGTTACCCTGGCACTTTCTACTTTTTACAGAACCGCATTAAGCAAAGGTGAAGATGTGGTTACGGTAGAAAACTGTATTCAGAATATGGAAGCATATCTGGAAATCCAGCTTACGATGCATGATCATAATTTCTCGGTAGACTGGGATATTGATCCGACAATAAAAAATGAAAAAATGCCGAAGCTTCTTCTTCAGCCGGTTGTCGAAAATGCAATCGAACACGGTCTTGATGAAAAAGAGGATGGTGATAAAAAAATTTTCCTGTCATTTAAAGGCAAGGGGGATGATGTAGAGATCACTGTCCGTGACAATGGACTTGGTATGGAGCAGGAAAAAGCAGAAACACTGGTAACTTATCAGGCAAAAGGATATGGCCTTAAGAATGTAAATGACCGTATCCGGCTTCTTTATGGAGAGAATTACGGAATTCATATTTTCAGTTCACCGGATGAAGGCACGACTGTTATTATGAAATTTCCGAAGGAGGGCAGAGAGAATGAAGAGTAAATGGAAAAAACTGCCTGTTGTTCTGATAGGAATCATAGCTATAGCTGTCTGCGGATGCAGCAATGATTTACAGGAGCTGAATCAGAAAAGATCATCGGCAGCAAAAGAAAATACGGAATCTACAGAGACAGTCCGTACCGGTACCTGGGAAACAGCTGCACAGACTCCTTATGGCGCTTATCCTGAACTTGTAACGTATACTTTAGGACAAATGAGTGGTGCGAATAATTCAAATCTTCCGGATGGAAATACCTATGACGACAATGCTTACACTCGTTATCTCAGAAAAATACTGAATATTCAGAATAAAAGTGTCTACATGGAACGGGAAGATCGATATGATGAATTTGTGAACATTCTTGTAAAAGACCAGACGCTGCCGGATGTACTGGTGGTTTCGGACAGAGAAACACTCAAAGAACTGGTTGATAATGATCTTGTGGAAGATCTGAGCGAAGTATATGAGAATTGCACTTCAGAGAGAATCAAAAAGATGTTTGAGAGTTATGGAAGCGGTCTTCTGGATTCTGTGCGATTTAATGGAAAACTGATGGCAATTCCGGAGACCGTTACAGATCATGGTCCACGTCTGATGTGGCTGCGTAAGGACTGGATGGATAAGCTTGGCCTTGAAAATCCGAAAACACTGGAAGATGCATTTGACATAGTAGAAAAATTTGTCCAGAATAAAATGGGCACGGAGGATGGAGAAGACCCGATCGGACTCGCTTGTGATACAGATCTGGTGGGAACTACCAGCTCTAATTATTCAGTAGATTCTGTTTTTGATAAATTTGGAGCCAGTCCACAAAGGTGGGTAAATCAAAATGGTAAGATCGTGTATGGTTCCGTAACAGAAGAAACAAAAAATGCACTGAGTTATCTTCATGAACTCTATGAACGTGGCGTGTTGGATAAGAACTTTGCATTGCGTGCGCAGAATAACCTCAGAGATCTGGTGATAAATGGAAAATGTGGAGCTTTTTTTGGCCTGTGGTGGACACCGAACAATCCACTGATGGATGTTTATGAGACAGACAAAGAGGCAAACTGGCAGCCATTTTATCTACAGTCGACAGACTGGCAGAATGTATATGATACTTTTCAGGATAATAAATATGTTGTTGTACGCAAAGGATATGAGCATCCGGAAATTGTAATGAAGATAATCAGTGTATTGTTTGATTATAGCAGATATGAAGCCAAGGATGCGGATGAGGTAAATGATTATTTTGCTCTTAACGTAGAACCGACAGCCAGACCGCTGGTTATCAATGTTGATTATAACGAGGCGACGTTTCAGATCACAAAAGATATCCAGAGTGTAATGAGCGGCATGCGAAAAGAAGAAAGTTTAAGTGCAATTGAGAAATCTTATTACGATGCAGCAGAAAAATTTATTCAGGGAAAATCAGAAACGGCGGAAGACTGGGCAGCATATGAATCCAGACTTGCAGCAGTTGGAAGGTTGATAGAAGGAAACTACCGGTCAACAGCCAAAAGATACCTGGATGATGCAGACGGTGAAATACCGAAGTCTCTTCAGCAGCTTGAAAAAGACACTTTCATTCAGATTATCATGGGTGTAAAACCAATTACTTACTTTGACACTTTTGTGCAGGAATGGTATGAACAGGGCGGCGAAGAGCTGACTGAGCAGATTCGCCGCTCTAATCCAGGAGAATGATTATTTTCCGAGATGCCAGATGTCGTCATCGTACTCTTTGATGGTTCTGTCTGAGGAGAAGAATCCGGCTTCTGCAATATTGATCAGAGTTCTGCGGCTCCATGCTTCCGGATTTACAGCATAATCACTCATTGCCTGTTCTTTGCGGACAATGTATGCATTGAAATCCGGAAGAGTCTGGAACCAGTCTTTATTTATCAGTTCGTTCTGCAGTCGTTTCAGATGTTCTTCATCTCCATATTTCAGCATTTCTTCACTGGTAAGGAAATCGATGGCACGATGAAGGTTCGAGTCTGCTTCATACCAGCCTTTTGCACAGTAGTCACCGGCTGCATAGCGGTGAATGACCTGCTTGCTGCTCTGACCAAAGATGTAAATATTGTCATTTCCGACAGCTTCGGCAATTTCTACATTTGCACCGTCCATGGTTCCAAGAGTCAGTGCACCGTTCAGCATGAATTTCATGTTTCCGGTTCCGGATGCTTCTTTGGAAGCAAGGCTGATCTGTTCAGAAAGATCACATGCCGGAATCATTTTTTCTGCTGCAGAAACATTGTAATTTTCTACAAATGCAAGCTGCAGATATCTGGAAACTTCAGGGTCCTCACTGATAACCTGTGACAGGGTAAGAAGAGAGTGAATGATATCTTTGGCGATGATGTAGGCCGGAGCTGCTTTTGCACCAAAGATACTTACTAATGGAGTTGCCGGAGTATGTCCTGCTTTGATCTCCAGGTATTCATGAATCAGGAAAAGCAGGTTCAGCTGCTGACGTTTGTATTCATGAAGTCGTTTGGACTGAATGGAAAACATTGCATTGGTGTTCAATTTGATTCCCTGTTTGTCTTCTAACCAGGAAGCAAGTGCTTCTTTGTTGGCTTTTTTAATACAACTGAGTTTTTTCAGAACTTCTGCATCGTCTGTATAATTCAGAAGCTTTTTCAGTTCAGAAGCATCTTTTTTGAAACCGGATCCGATCAGAGATTCAATTTCAGAGGTCAGGGCCGGATTACATTTCAGAAGCCAACGGCGGAAGGTGATACCGTTTGTTTTATTATTAAATTTGTTCGGATACAGCTGATAGAATCCTGCCAGTTCACTTTCTTTCAGAATCTGCGTATGCAGTGTGGCAACACCGTTTGTGGAGTGAGAAAAATGAATATCCATATGTGCCATATGAACGACCTGATTCTGATCAATGATAGCAAGTGAAGAATCAGTTGTACGTGTTTTTGCAATGTCATCCAGCTTTTCAATAATTGGCATAAGCTGAGGAACAACGGTATCGAGATAATGACGTGGCCATTTTTCCAGAGCTTCTGCAAGAATCGTATGATTGGTATATGCACAAGTATCTGTTACGATCTGAACTGCCTCATCAAAGCTGATTCCGTGTTCCTCAAGGAGGCGGATCAGCTCCGGGATTACCATACTTGGGTGTGTATCATTGATTTGGATAGCTGCATAGTCGGCAAGGTCATGATAGTTACATCCACGTGCAGCACATTCGTTGAGAATAAGCTGAGCACCGGCAGAAACCATGAAATACTGCTGATAGATACGAAGCAGTCGGCCGTCTTCATCGGAGTCGTCTGGATAGAGGAATAATGTAAGGTTTCTGGCAATATCTTTTTTGTCAAAAGAAATTCCGTCACCGATCACAGATTCATCTACAGAATCCAGATCAAACAGATTCAGCATATTGGTTCTGCCTTCATAGCCGGTAACAGGAAGTTTGTAGAGTCTTGCAGAATAGGTGTTTCCTGCAAGCGAAACCGGAAATACTGTATCGGTAGCTTTGGCAGCACACTGGTCAGTCAGCCAGAAATCAGGAGCTTCGTTCTGGACGTTGTTTTTGAAATTCTGATGAAAAAGTCCGCAGTGATAACGAAGACCGACACCATCACCAGGAAGATCCAAAGTTGCAAGACTGTCAAGGAAGCATGCGGCAAGTCGTCCAAGACCACCATTTCCAAGACTTGGTTCCGGTTCCTGCTCTTCGATATCTGCAAGAGATTTTCCGATACTGGCAAGTGTTTCACGAACTTCATCATACAGACCAAGGTTGATCAGGTTGTTGGAAAGCAATTTTCCAATCAGGAATTCAGCAGAAATATAATACAGTTTTCTGCCAGTTACTGGTTTTATCTGTTTCTGACTCTGTTCCTGCACAAGTTTCAGAAGGGCTGTATAAAGTTCTGCGTCGGAAGCAGTTGCAATATCCTTTTGGCAAAGTTCATTTAGTGTTGTTTTCATAGATTCACTCATGGGAGTTGCTCCTTTCATATATAAAATGATTGTAGTTTCGTTAACTTAAGTTGCTTTAGTTATATCACAGATAGTCCGTCGTTTCTTGTCAAAAGCGAGCAAGAAATGATACTATCCTATCATAGAGGCGGAAATAGATGAAAGAAAAAGAAAGTGGTACAAAATATCAGGAAACAAAACAGCATGGCAGCCGGTTGTTTCCGTTTAATATTTATCCATGTACGATTCCATTGGATTTTCCGGCGGTTCCTTTGCACTGGCATAAGGAGATGGAATTGATTTATATAAAAAAGGGAAAAGGGCTGATCCAGATCGAAACAAAAAGCTTTGAGGGAGAACCGGGGGATATTTTTGTAGTAACACCTGGAACCCTTCATGCAATTCATAGGATAAAAGGATATTCTATGGAATACGAAAATATTATCTTTGAAATGGATTTTCTGGGAGAAGGAGCAGCAGATCTCTGTGCAGGAGAATTTCTCGTCCCGCTTGCAGCAGGTAAGTTGTTTCCTCCGGTACAGATAAAGCCAGAGGAAGCGCATTATGATTCATTAAAAAGATGTCTTATTCAGATGGAAGAATTGTGTGAAACAAAAGAAAATGCTTATGAGCTAGGAGTGAAAGCTGCAGTATTGCAGATCATATTTCTTCTTATAAGAATGTATCCGTCCAGAGAAATCGTGTCTTCTCCGGATAGGGAGCAGTTGAAAGAAGTACTGCAGGAAATCAGTGTTAAAAGCAGTGAGAATCTTTCAGTAGCAGACATGGCAAAATTTTGTGGCTGGAGCAGCAGCCACTTCATGCGTTGGTTCAAAAAGATGACGGGAGACAGCTTTACTTCTTATGTAAATGACCGGAGACTTGCGGAGGCCGCAGAGGCATTGCGCCAGACTGATGATAAAATATTGACAATCTCACAGGATGCAGGATTTATGAATCTGTCAAATTTTAATCGTCAATTTAAAAAACGCTATGGAGTTACGCCGAGAGAGTATCGGGAAATGATAGGAATTTAAAGATTGTGTTAAAGGAGGTACATATGAAGAAAAAGCGCGGATCAGAGCAAAAGTATTTATTGCAATTTTGGGACTGAATGTGACAGTTGCTGTTTTGGGAGGCTGCAGGACGCAGAGTGTACGAAATTGAAAAAATGAAAAAAGTTTCAAAAAGTGTTGACAGCTCGGTTGGATAGTGGTATTCTAACTAAGCTGTCACAAGGAATTGTTTCTTCTGAATAAACAATTTGAAAAGTTTTGAAAAAACAAAAAATAGTTGTTGACAAAGAAACGAACATGTGATA
>ENA-OWRC01002965-OWRC01002965.1-human-gut-metagenome-genome-assembly--contig:-NODE-2965-length-11874-cov-3.689821_pt1 | contig 11874 bp, 7 predicted proteins | sample MGYA00248268_ERZ651895 | MGnify/ENA primary metagenome ERZ651895 (study PRJEB26924, sample SAMEA4378242) | human gut metagenome | biome: human gut; feature: human-associated habitat; material: faeces...
AAGTAAAACCATAAATACAAAATGAATACCCAAGAATATTATATATTAATCCCTCACTAATGGTATTAGCATATAACGCAATATGACCATACTTTAAAGATATAACACCTATTACAAAAGCAAAGCCACTCCCGAAAAAAAATAGTAAGCGCCCTAATGGAACTCTAGGATTTATAAACTTAACTTCTTTTATTGTTCCAAATATAATCAATAGTATTGATATTATTACGCCTATAGGAAGCATAGCAAATCCAAGCCAATTTAATATTTCCAATTTTACACTCCAAAAACTACTTTCATTAAAATCATGAACAAAACAAAAAATAAGTTAACTAAAAATATTCCAGTTTCACTAAGATTGTAGTATATCATGAGTAGATGTCCACCACAGACCGCTATTAAGCTTAATATGGCAAGTATAATTTCATAGTTTTCTAAACGACTGTTTTCTTTATATCTTTTATATAAAACATAAGCCACGTAAATAATCCATAACCATGGAACAAATTCAGGTTTCATTTAGCTTCCTTACATATATCTAAAAAGTTTTTCAGCACTCGACCCGTTAGTCCCCATATGGTGTATCGTTCATAGGGATAGAAATAGACGGAGTAGTTTTGTCTAATTTTCCAATCGATATTGTAGCCTTCTAGTAAATGGAATGGAAAGTCCTTTAATGGTCTTGTGGCTATATCTAGATGACCTACGGTAGGTTCCATATTTAGCAAATATTGCAAAGGCACGGTAAATACTTCTTCTACTTCATCGGGATTTGGTTTCAAGTCTTTTGTATGTAATCGCACTGTAATGGCATATAGTTTTACCCCGATAGCAGATACTAAACAGTCTAAATTGCCAAGTAGTTCTATTTGGTCTAAATCTATACCTAATTCTTCAGAGCATTCACGCATAGCAGCATGAGCACCGCTTTTATCATCCGGCTCACAATGACCGCCAGGAAAGCTAATTTCTCCGGGCTGACGGCGTAATTTATTACTACGCACTGTAAAGACTACGTGATCTTCCCCATCTACTTCTAATAATGGAACCGCTACTGCCGCAGTAATAACATCGATATCAGTGAGAACAGTATATTTTCTTTGTTTTAAAAATGTGGTTAATGTCTTATCCATAAATATGTCCTCTTACATGTTATCAGTAAATGTATACGATATATATTAATATAAGATGTTCTAAATATATAGTTTATATACTTTCATTATACATTAACTTGTACATCAATTTTGGGGTTAGTATTAGTAAATACAATAGAGATACAATAGAGATACAATAGACCTACAATAGAGATACAATAAAGAAAAATCTTAACAGCAAAATAGACAAAAAACTGTGATGAGGTTCTGCACCCCATCACAGTTTTATATTAGTTAAATTTAATTTTTACAAATTTACGTTTACCTACTTGAATGATCATACCATCTTCAAGAGTAAGATTTTCTTCGCTGTATTTTTCACCGTTTACTTTGAAAGCACCCGCTTTAATAGAACGGCGTGCTTCACCATTAGAAGCAGTTAAACCAGCATCTGTACAGAATTGTGGCACAAAGATTGGTTCAGTTGGCGCATCCATAGCGTATTCAGGAATATCTGTAGGCAACGCCCGTTGTTGGAATACGCGTTTGAATTCTTCTTCCGCTTCGAGAGCAGCCTCTTCGCCATGGTATAAGCGTACGATAGTACGAGCCAATAGCATTTTAGCATCACGTGGATGTAATTCACCACTTTCAAGGCGTTTTTCCATGTCCTCTTGCTCTTCAATTGCCATATCTGTAACGAGCATGAAGTAACGCATCATCAATTCATCTGGAATAGACATGGCTTTACCGTACATTTCTTTTGGCTCTTCATCGATACCGATGTAATTACCTAAAGATTTACTCATTTTTTGAACGCCATCAAGGCCTTCCAATAATGGCATTGTAATAACTACTTGTGGTTCTTGACCTTCTAATTCTTGTAGATGACGGCCCATTAACAAGTTGAAAGTTTGGTCTGTACCACCAAATTCTACATCAGCCTGTAATGCTACGGAATCATGACCTTGCATCAATGGATACATAAATTCATGTACACCAATAGGACGACCCTCTTTAAAACGTTTGCTGAAATCGTCGCGTTCCATCATACGTGCTACAGTGTAAGAACTTGCTAAACGTAGTACATCAGCAAAGTTCATAGATTCTAGCCATTCACTATTGTCGCGGACGATTGTTTTTTCAGGATCTAACACCTTGAAAATTTGTGTTTTATACGTTTCAGCATTCTTCAATACTTCTTCTTTTGTAAGTGGTGGACGAGTTACACTTTTACCAGTAGGATCACCAATACGTGCCGTAAAACCACCGATAACGATAACTACTTGATGACCGAATTCTTGGAATAAGCGTAGTTTACGAAGTGGTACTGTATGACCCAAATGAATATCTGGAGCCGTTGGATCCAAACCTAGTTTTACAACTAATGGTTTATTTTCCTTAATGGATTTCTCTATTTTTTTTACAAGATCTTGTTCGTTAATTAAATCCGCTACACCATGTTTAATTTGGCGCACTTGTTCTTGAGCACTAATCATGATAATCCTCCTAGAAATACTATTTATCTAGTATACCATTATCTAAAAACTTTCACAATTATATATATAGTATTGGTTTTAAGCCATTTATGATATAATATTTATAACTGCGTAATAGAATTTACGTTATATTTACTAAAAGAAAAAAGAGGTGACTCTATGAGTAGTAACTCAAATACGAGATCCAATCGCCGGTCAAACGGCAATGGCTCTACACCGAAGAAAACGAGTCCGAAGCGTCTATTTTGGATTTGTGCTCTTCTCTTTGTACTCATCGTAGCCGGTGGTGGCTGTGGTTTCATAAGTGCCACATTATCAAATCTACCAGATGTATCTAATGTACGCCCTTCCGCATCGTCACAGATTTACGACGTGCACGGCAATCTCATTACGACGGTTCATTCCTCTGAAAACCGATTGCCAATTCCATTGAAGGATGTGCCAAAAGATTTACAGAATGCCTTTGTAGCTACAGAGGACTCTCGTTTCTACACACATCATGGTATTGATCCAATCGGTATCTTGCGTGCCGTATGGGTAAATATCGTACATAGTGGCGTATCTGAAGGTGGTTCCACAATCACTCAACAGTTAGCTCGTAATGCGTTCCTATCACAAGATAGAACATTTAAACGTAAAATTTCTGAAGCCTTATTAGCACTCAAAATTGAACAGCATTACACAAAAGATGAAATCCTCGAAATGTACATGAACCAAATTTACTTTGGTCAAGGTGCTTACGGTGTACAATCTGCATCTCACGTATACTTTGGTAAAGATGCCAGTCAATTAACACTGGCTCAAGCAGCTCTAATCGCTGGTTTACCTCAAAGTCCTAACTACTACTCCCCATTCAACGATTTGGAAGCTAGTAAAAAGCGTCAAGCAGTCGTGTTAGGCCAAATGGTAAAATACGGTTACATTACACAAGAGCAAGCTGATGAAGCGCGCCAAGCAGATTTAGGCTTAGTTGCTAAACAGGAACAAACTCACGAAAAGTCTAATGCGTCATACTTCATCAACTACGTAATTGCTCAAGTTTCTGAAAAATATGGCGATGATGCCATCTATAAAGATGGTTTGAAAATCTATACAACCCTCGATATGGATGCACAAAATGCTGCAGTAGCAGCCATGCAAAACTTGCCTAATTACTATACAGATAAAAACGGTTTACACCAACCACAAGGTGCTATCGTAGCAATGAACCCTCACAATGGTTACATCGTAGCCATGGTAGGTGGTCGCGGTGATGACTCTTTCAACCGTGCTACACAAGCAGAACGTCAACCAGGTTCCACTATGAAACCTTTCGTTTACCTAGCGGCAATCCAGTCTGGTAAAACTCCTGGCTCCATCGTTGACGACAGTCCTGTAAGCTTCGGTAGTTGGAGTCCTAAAAACTATGAAAATGACTACGAAGGTAAGATTACATACCGTTATGCACTACAACATTCTCGTAACGTAGCAGCTGTAAAAATTGCCGACGAAGTGGGCATGACTAAGGTTATTAAACTTGCTAAAGAAATGGGTATCTCTACTCTAACTGATCAAGATTACAACTTGTCTACAGCACTTGGTGGTTTAACACATGGTGTTACACCTCTAGATATGGTACAAGCTTACGGTGTACTTGCAAATGGCGGTATCAAAGTTCAACCTACGGCAATCCTTAAAATTGTAGACCGCAACGGTCAAGTGGTTGAGGAAAACTCCATCCAAGAAAAACGCGTTGTGGACGAAAAAGATGCAGCAATCATTACAAATATGCTAGAGTCCGTTATTAATGGCGGTACTGGTGGTAATGCCGCAATCGGTCGCCCTGCAGCAGGTAAAACTGGTACAACAGATGATTCCAAGGATGCTTGGTTCGTTGGTTATACTCCTGATTTAGTAGCTGCCGTTTGGATTGGCGATGACTATGGCTCGGAAACATTACATGGTATCACGGGTGGTAATACACCAGCCATTATGTGGGGTCAATTTATGGCGAATGCGCTTGCCAATACGCCTGCTTCTGACTTCTCCGTTCCTTCTAGTGCTCAATCAGCTATCTCTGAAGGTTATTATAACCCTGTGAAAGCACAGCCTAAAAAAGATGATAAAAAAGACGAGAAAGCAGATAAAAAAGACGATAAAGACAAATCAAAAGATGAAGCTGTAAAAGATGACAGTGGCTCAAAAGATGATGCGACTGAACAAAAATCTAATTCATCTAAAAGCAAAAAGTCTAGTAAAAAAGATCGTTAATCTAATACTCTAAAGGAGCGGAACATGTTTTCCGCTCCTTTCTTTTACAAAAAAGGTAGTAAGTTCTATGAACTTACTACCTTTTCATTATTGCCCTATAACTATATAATCATCCGCAACATACAGATGCACAATGATTCATTAGGACATGTATATATTTTTATTTAAGAACTACGTTTGTAGCCCCTGCACCACCTTCATCATAGCCTGCTGTTTCAAAGTGGGCTACATGAGGCAAGGTACGTAAATATTGGTGAACGCCTTCGCGCAATGCACCTGTACCCTTACCATGGATGATACGCACTTGATTGACACCACCTAGCAAGGCTTGATCGATAAATCGACCGACAGATACAGTTGCTTCATCTACAGTTTGACCAAGAATATTGATCTCTGTACGAACCTCTTTTTGACGTTGTACCGCAGAACCACCCATACGTTTTCGTGTTTTAGGCATAGCCGCTTTTTGTTCACGTTCTAATTTATTGCCCTCTTCACGAGTTGTAGATTGTAATTCATTGACCTTAACTGTAGCAGTTAAGCCATTAATGTCTACATTCACACGATTACCTTTCATAGATAATACGGTACCTAAAGAACGCAAGGTCGTTACGAATACAACTTGTCCTACCTTGACTTCATCGGCAGTTAAGGTCTTACGATCGTCATCGACTGGTGCATCTGGCACATGAACATTAGAGATTCCTTTACGTGCTGCATTGATAGCGGACTGACGTTTGTCTTTATTTGTTTCAGAGAATTGTGACTTCAATTGCTTGATAATCGCTTCTCCTTCAACACGTAAACTGCGCTTCATAGCTTCAGCATCAGCTTGAGCTTTAGCTAAGATTTGTTTACGTTTTTCGTTAAACTGTTTCTTTTCCTTCTCTAATTGGCCGCGCATACGACGTGTTTCATCGAGCTCTTTCTTTAATGCTCTTTCACGTTCAGACGCTTTACGAAGTTGTTCATTCAAATCTGAAAGAACCTCTTCCATTTCATGGTTACCAAATTGAGATTTATATTCTGCCGCACGAGTTACGATATCTTTTGGCAAGCCTAGACGGGCAGCAATACTCAATGCATGGCTACTACCGGCTACACCGATATGAAGTCGATATGTTGGTTTTAAGGTGCGCTCATCAAACTCAACATGACCATTTTCAATACCTTCCGTATGGTACGCATAATTTTTAAGCTCATTATAATGAGTACTTACCATCATAAGAGCGCCCTTTTTACGGAAGAATTCAAGGATAGATACCGCTAAAGCACTACCTTCCTCTGGATCAGTACCAGAACCAAGCTCATCTAGCAATACCAAGTCATTAGGACCACAATGTTTAATGATGGAAATAACTTGAGTCATATGAGCAGAGAACGTACTAAGGCTAGCCTCAATACTTTGTTCATCCCCAATGTCGGCAAAGATATTCTGGAATACTGGCAACATAGAACCGTGATCCGCAGGGATAAATAGACCACATTGGTTCATTAAACTCAACAACCCTAATGTTTTAAGGGATACTGTTTTACCACCTGTATTCGAACCAGTAATTAATAGAATACGATATGATGTGCCTAATAAAATATTCGTAGGCACAACCACATTCGATGGAATTAATGGATGACGAGCTCTCATGAGATTAACTGTTCTATCAGTACTCAAAATGGCCGGTACACCCTTATAGGAAATAGCAAGGCTTGCCTTACCATATACAAATTCGATATGGGATACTTTTTCACAAGCATCCATCAAATCATTACTATGCTGTTTAACAAGGGCAGATAATTCACGGTAAATGCGCAATACTTCTTGCTCTTCACCAATTAAAGCCTCTTGTAATTCATTATTTAGATTCACCAAACGCATCGGTTCAATATAGAGTGTTTGACCCGTTGCAGAACGGTCGTGAATAAGGCCATCAAAATATTGGCGATATTCTTGTTTTACAGGGATTACATAGCGATTGTTACGCTGTGTAATGATCGTTTCTTGGAAATATTTCTGATTATCTTTATCGTGTAAGATAGCTTGAATATCATTTTTAATCTTTTCACGAGTTTTAATAATCGTATTTCTAAGGCTCGCCAACTTAGGAGATGAAGTATCTAACAATTCTCCTTTTTCATCAAAGACCCGTTTAAAACGGTTTTCAATGCGATCTGTATTTGGCATATCCTGTACCCATAAGGATAACAACGGATATTCCATATATTTCGTTCTAAAGAACTTAGTCATTCGCTTATAGGCACCAATGGTTAAATAAATATCCCATAGTGCTTCACGAGTAAGAACAAAGTCTTTGCGACTCTTTTTGCAGGATTCACGAATATCTCGTGTGCCCCCCAACGGTTGTTCTACCTCTGTTTGCAATGACCGCATTGCCTCTGCAGTTTCATCAAGGTTTTCTTGAATTTGTTTCGCATCAATCATTGGCTCAATATTCATAGCTAATTCTTTAGCAATAGCAGAGCTACAATGCTGTTGTAATCGTTCTTTTATATGGTGAAAGTCTAATACATCTTCGTTAAACAATGTACTACCTCTTTTATAAAATACCTCTAAAATAGTGGCCCCTTGTAATAGGCGTATCATCTTTGCCTACACTCTTAGGCGGAGCCTCTTGAGTTCCATTTTGAATGGATACATAATCTGCTACGATAGTACGCAATCTCTTTAGATCCATATGACGTCCATCAATACGCAAAATATGTAGCCCTTTTCGATGTAACTCTGGCACGTACGCACGCATGTCCATTTCATGACTGTTCATGATATGCATGCGGCAATATGGATCAGTACGAAGTGGGAACACTTCCCCTTTACGGTCCTTTAATGCGTAATCTTCTGTTACGCACGGCATTGGACAGTTTTCTTTTTTACCAGTTCCAACAAAGCTAGCGATGGCACAGTATTCAGAAATCATCATTTCCGTATAGCCATGAACCATGATCTCTAATGGCATGTTAGTAGCTTTTTGTAAGCTTACTAGTTGTGCCAATGTTAACTCTAAGGATGGTGCTATACTACTCATGCCTAAGTCTTCCCATACTTGTAAGGCAGATCCATTAAATATGTTAAGACCTGTATCAGCTTCAATAGCACCTGTATACCCTAAGTCACGAAGCCACAATAACGCTTGTGGAACATGAATAGAAATGCTATCTGGTTTTGCCTCAACTATGGCCTTAAGGGTATTCAGATACGCCTCAACTTCATCATCCTTCACAACCCGAGGCGTAGCAAATACACAAAGCACATTATGGTCTTTACAAAGCTTGGCTACCTGCTCGTAGATGCTAAGTTCATAAGGCTTACGTTGTAAACGGTCACCACCGAAGATGATCTTCTTAGCGCCCCCTTCAATAGCTGCTTTCACAGCCTCTAGTTCATCAACGCGAGCACTCACCATAGGCTCAGCATATTGAATCTTAGATTTAGCAACCATAGATGACATATCTTGAGGCTCTGTAGCTAGTTCAGTCCAAGCCGTTTCATGGTCTGTAATCAATAAGTTTTCTAGTGCCTCTACAGCATCGCGGCGCAATGCATTTAACACACTAACTGGCCACATATAAGGCCCATCAGGAATAGACATAGAACCTAAGGTAAATAATGTATTCCCTAATCTACCTACTTGGTCTGTAACCTTTTCTAATGTTGTCGGTTTATTATTAGCATAAACGGGTTCAAACTCATTAGATACGGTCACCGTACGACCATCATTTAATACTAAGGTAAGTTCTGTGCAAGGCTTTTCTCGGTCTGTATTAATAGATAGGTATCCATGTACCTCTAATTTAGCACTGAAATCTTGTAGACCTCTCTGCTTTTGAGCTTTAGGTGGCGACGCAAGGAATACTTGTCCCGCTCCGAAGCCTTCATCTGGCTTACCTACAAAATGTTTCTCATCAAGGGCAGACCAGTTTTGATCAATCTGATAGTAAGTAATGCTACCAGAGGCTTGCATAACCTTTAAGAGTGACCCTTTTTCAATAGCTTCAGTTAAGTATAGATGAACTTGTCCTTTTTTTACCTCTGCCTTACCAATTGGTTTCCCCTGATTATTTGGGGCCACCACGGTCATCATGGATCTCCCTACCTGATCTGTTAAGTAATCTGTGGAGAAGCCACGGTTAAAGCCAGATGCCAATGCCTTAGCATCAGAAGAATCCATATGAGCCGTATCTAAAATATGGCGATAGGTCCCAATAACTTGGCGTACGTAGGAAACCTTCTTCATACGCCCTTCTACCTTGAAGGATTTTACACCAGCTGCTACGAGCTCATTCATATGCTCACTATAGTTAAGATCTTTAGGGCTCAATAAATAAGCTTCGTGTTTAGGTAGTAAACTAGTACCCGATGAATCTAGTAATTCATAAGGTAAACGACAAGGTTGTGCGCAAGCACCACGGTTACCACTACGACTACCGATGAAGGAACTCATCAAGCATTGCCCAGAATAGCATACACATAAGGCACCGTGTACAAAGACTTCAATTTCAGCTGTACAGTTCTCACAAATATGTTCAATTTCAGGGAGGCTCAATTCACGAGCCAATACAACACGGGTGAAACCGAGGCTTTCATAAAAACGAACTGCATCAAGTGTAGCTGCCGTCATTTGCGTACTACCGTGTAAATGCAATTTTGGAGCCACTCGTTGCGCCAATTTAGCTACAGCTAAGTCTTGAACGATAATAGCATCCACACCAATGCGTTCTAAATCTTTTAAATACGCCTCGAGAGCCGTCAGCTCAGAATCACCTATGAGGATGTTTACTGTTACATATACAGACACATCTAGAATGTGGGCCAATCGAATAGCCTCAGCCAATTCTTCAATGCCAAAGTTGGCTGCATGAGCACGGGCATTAAAGCCTTTACCGCCGAGGTAAATCGCATCCGCTCCAGATTCTAAGGCGGCCATAAAGTTTTCCATCGTACCGGCAGGAGCCAATAATTCCATGGACAATCCTTTCTACCTAACTAAAGGTATAACTATAGTACTAAAAGGGTTTACCATACGGTAAACCCTTTCAATATACTGCTTGAGATTAACGTAATCTGCAGTTAATTTCTGCTAATGCATCGATAATAGCTTGAATATTACCGTCAATATCTTCATCGTTCAACGTTCCTTCCATAGAGCGGAATTGCAAGTTGTACGCAAGACTGCGATAACCAGCTTCGATATGTTCACCTTCGTAAACGTCGAAGATAGATGCATTTTCTAAATATTCTCCACCATGTTCTTTAATGATAGATAAAATTTCACCACTAGAAACGGACACAGGTGCTACGATAGCAAGGTCACGGCTAGTACCTGGGAATTTACTGAAAGATGTATAGCGGAATGCTGGAATCGACAAGGATAATACTGCTTCCAAATCGATTTCAAACATATATACTTTGCCAGGCAAATCAAAGTTTTTGCTTACTTGCGGATGTAATTCACCGTATTGAGCAATCTTTTTACCATCTACTACGTATTGAGCACTTACGCCTGGGTGGAAGTAGGGTTCAGTACCGCGATTGATTTCGTAGCCTGTAACACCAAGCTCCGCCAACAACGCATCTACGATGCCTTTTACATCATAGAAGTCAGTTGTGCGATCTGCTTGATTCCAACTAGCTTGGTTCACCTTGCCCATCAAGATACCACAAGCCATAGGGCGCTCATGAGGTACTTCTGTTAAAGGCAATGCTTTTGGTTCATATACATTTGCTGTTTCAAATAACCAAAGATCCTTATTTTGTTGCGCAATGTTGCGTTTTGCTGCGTCGATAACAGCAGGCACCAATGTAGTACGCATGTAAGGGAACTCTTCAGAAATTGGATTCAAGATCGGAATAGCAGTATAACGGCAATCCCCTTCAGGAAGCATCAGATTTGTAAGGCCGTCTTTATGCATGAAGCTAAAGGTAATGATTTGAGTCATACCAAGTTTAGCCAACCCGTGTGTTACCTGTTTTGTAAGTGCTTTTTTAGGTGTCATACCACCAGAGGATAATACGGCTACAGGAATTGTAGGAGCGATATTATCGTAGTTATAAATACGAGCTACCTCTTCAGCGATATCAGGCATTACTGTTACGTCACTGCGCCATGTTGGAACGAGGGCAGATAATATATCCCCTTCTTCTGTTACAACGAATCCAAGGGCAGTCAAAATACGAACCATTTCATCTTTTTCAATATTTGTACCCAAGTAATCATTGATTTGATCCGCTGTGAAAGTTACGGTATGTTGTTCTACAGGATTTTTATATACATCAATAACGCCTACATAAACTTTACAACTAGGACAGATTTGTTGTAATAATTGAGCTGCTCTGTCGATAGCATAGGCGGTGTATTTATGATTTACACCACGTTCGAAACGTCCAGATGCTTCAGAACGCATGCCGAGAGCTTTAGCTGTACGGCGAATAGATGGACCATTAAATACAGCAGCTTCAAACATAACTGTGGTCGTTTCGTTTGTCACTTCACTATCAAAGCCACCCATGATACCTGCTACACCTACTGGACGTTCAGCATCAGCAATGATAAGCATGGAGTCATTCAATTCGCGTTCAGAACCATCAAGTGTAACAAGCACTTCACCATTTTTAGCACGTCTCGCCACTAATTTATGACCTTTTACATGATCATAATCATAGGCATGCATAGGTTGACCAAGTTCTAACATAACGTAGTTTGTTACGTCTACTACATTATTAATAGGACGAATGCCGCTATTACGTAAACGGTTTTGCATCCACAATGGGGATGGCTCAACCTTAACATCAGTTACTACACGAGCTGTAAAACGCGTACAAAGATCATCAGCTTCGATAGATACAGATGCTTTGCCTTCAATGGATTCGCCATTCTCGTTAACCATAATAACAGGGAATAAAGCTTTTTGATTTGTCATGACTCCAAATTCACGGGACAAACCAACCATTGAGAAGCAATCAGCTCTGTTAGCGGTGAGTTCAAATTCATATACTGTATCATTTAAGCCTAATACATCTT
>ENA-OWRC01002977-OWRC01002977.1-human-gut-metagenome-genome-assembly--contig:-NODE-2977-length-11820-cov-2.881173_pt1 | contig 11820 bp, 9 predicted proteins | sample MGYA00248268_ERZ651895 | MGnify/ENA primary metagenome ERZ651895 (study PRJEB26924, sample SAMEA4378242) | human gut metagenome | biome: human gut; feature: human-associated habitat; material: faeces...
TGTTCGCCTCGTCCAGCTCCGTGTACGGCATGAACACCTCCATGCCCTTCTCCGTACATGACAACGTGGATCACCCGGTCAGCCTGTACGCGGCTTCCAAAAAAGCCAACGAGCTCATGGCCCACACCTACAGCCACCTGTACCGCCTTCCGGCTACGGGGCTGCGCTTCTTCACCGTCTACGGGCCGTGGGGCCGCCCGGATATGGCCCTCTACCTGTTCACCAAGGCCATCCTCGCCGGGGAACCCATCAAGGTCTTCAACGAAGGCAAAATGCGCCGCGACTTTACCTACATCGACGACATCATCGAAGGCGTGATGCGCGTCATGGCCCGCATCCCCCAGCCCGATCCGGCTTGGGACAGCGCCAAGCCCAACCCTTCGACCAGCACCGCGCCGTGGCGTATCTACAATATCGGCAATAACAATACGGTTGAACTCGGGACTTTCATCAGCACGCTCGAAGACGCCCTCGGCAAGAAAGCCATCCGCAACCTCATGCCCATGCAGCCCGGCGACGTTCCCGTCACCTACGCCGACACCACGGCGCTCCAGCGTGACCTTGGCTACAAACCCGCGACGCCGCTCGAGGACGGCTTGAGGGCCTTCGCCAAGTGGTATCGCGAGTTTTACGAGGGTTGTTGCTAGCGTGCGGATAGCAATGATTGGACATAAGCGATTTGGATCTCGTGAAGGCGGGGTCGAAGTTGTTGTTACGGAGCTGGCTCGTCGCATGGCCGAACTAGGCCATGAGGTTACATGCTACGACCGTTCTGGTTCTGACGTGATGACTGGAGAGTCGACATCTCTTTCCGAGCGTGTTGTTGACGGCGTGCGCATTGTGCCGGTTAAGACAATTGATAAGAAGGGCCTCGCTGCACTTTCTTCGTCTTATTTTGCGACTCGACAGGCGATTAAGGACCGTCCTGACGTGATTCATTACCACGCCGAAGGCCCCTGTGTTCCACTGCCCCTTGCCCGTCGGGCAGGAATTCGCACTGTTGCAACGATTCACGGTCTTGACTGGCAGAGGGCCAAGTGGGGACGACTTGCTAGCACTTATATCAAGATGGGCGAGAAGGCGGCTGCAACACAATCGAATGAGCTGATTGTCCTGTCGTCGTCTGCGGAGGGCTACTTCAAGCAGGAATACGGTCGCGAGGCCACTCTCATACACAATGGAGTGGAAATCCGTGAGCGTATTGATGCCAGTTTAATCGCTGAACGTTGGAGCCTATCTCGTGGCGACTACATCTTGTATCTTGGTCGACTGGTGCCCGAAAAACGCTGCGATTTGCTCGTCGATGCTTTCCGGCAGCTCGATACCGATAAACGTTTGGTCATTGCTGGCGGTGGTTCTGACACCGATGCATTTGAGATTGAGCTTAGAAAGCGGGCTGGTTCTGACCCGCGCGTTATTTTTACCGGATTCGTCACGGGTGACCTTCTAGCCGAGCTCTATTCGAATGCATATGTCTACGTGCTCCCTTCCGATGTGGAAGGTATGCCGCTATCTCTTATGGAAGCCATGTCCTACGGGGCATGTTGCGTTACGAGCGATGTGCCCGAATGTGCTGACGTTCTTGGAAGCGCCGGCGTAACTTTTGCCAAAGGCAACGTTTCTGAGCTTACTCGCGTCCTTCGCAGCCTTTTGGATAATCCGGAAAGGGCAAACAAGCTCGGCGAGAGTGCTCGCGAGCGCGTGAGAAATAACTATGACTGGGATTCCGTCGTCGAACGGACCCTCGAGCTTTATCAAGGAGAGGCCCGATGAAGATAATCTTGGCGAATTATCGCTACTATGTCTCGGGCGGTCCCGAGATTTATATGTTCAACGTTAAGCGCCTTCTCGAGGACGCCGGGCATACTGTTATTCCGTTTTCGGTTCGCAGCCCGCTTAATGAGGATACGCCATATTCTCATTATTTTCCCCATGGGAAAAGCGAGTCGGGTGACGCCTACTTTAACAACGTTAAGAAGACTCCGAAGAACGTCGCTCGTTTGCTCTCCTGTGCTTTCTATAACCGCGAGGCATATAAGAATCTGCGACGTCTTATCCGGGACGAGAAGCCGGACGTTGTCTACGTTCTGCAGCAGATTAACGCGCTTTCTCCGAGTATCTTCAAGGCTTGTCATGATGAAGGCGTAAGGGTTGTCCACAGGCTTTCGGATTTCAATATCATGTGCCCCCGTTCCGATTTTCTCTGCAACGGTGAGGCCTGTACGGCCTGTATCAACGGTGATTACTCCAAAGCCGCCGATATGTCCTGCTGCCACGGCTCGAGGGCCACAACTGCAGTGCGTATCGCGTCAATGAAGTTCCACCGCCGCAAGCGCCTGTTTGATTATGTTGATGCATTTGTCTGTCCCTCTGCATTCACGGCGTCTCTTCTGGAAAAGTCCGGTGTGCCGGGGGAGAAAATCAATGTTGTTCCGACGTTTACTACGGCTCCTTCTCTACTTGAGGACGGTTCTACCGCGGGAAAGTACGCTCTCTATCTTGGCAGGATCAGTCCCGAAAAGGGCGTTGATCTAACCGTAGACGCCGCCATTCGTAATAGCGGCGTGAGGCTTAAGATCACCGGACGCACCGACGACGAGTACGCTACGTCAATTAAAACGGTTGTAGAAGAGACCGGCATATCGGAACGCGTTGATTTCGTTGGTTTCGTCAAGGGCGAAGAAAAGGAGCGGCTCATCGATGGCGCCGCATGCGTTCTTTGCCCTTCGACTTGGTTTGAGAACATGCCCAATACAGTTCTTGAAGCGTATGCGCACGGTAAGCCGGTTGTTGCATTCGATATCGGCTGTATGCCCGAATTAATCGACAATGGTGAGACGGGTTCCGTGCTTCCCTTGGGTGACGTTGACGCACTCGCTAATGCCATCGCGCTATATCTGGAAAATCCGGATGAGGCCAAACGTCAGGGCATGAATGGCCGCAATAAAGTGCTTACGAAATATACACCGCAGAACCATCTCGAAAAGCTTGAAGCGATTCTTGATCCTGCCTGCGCCAAGAAAGAGGACTAATCCACATGGCTGATAAGAAACTCAACGGTACCGTCATCGTCACCTATCGGTGCAACGCGCGCTGCACCATGTGCAACCGCTACAAGGCTCCCAGCCGCCCGGAGGAGGAGCTCTCCATTGAGACCATTAAGAAGCTCCCCAAGATGTACTTCACCAACATCACCGGTGGCGAGCCCTTCATCCGCCAGGATCTCAAGGACATCGTGCGCGAGCTCTACAAGAAGTCCGACCGCATCGTGATCTCCACCAACGGCTTCTTCACCGACCGCATCATCGACCTGTGCGAGGAGTTTCCCAACGTCGGCATCCGCATCTCCATCGAGGGCCTGCAGCAGACCAACGACAAGATTCGCGGCCTGGATAACGGCTACAACCGAGGATACGCCACGCTCAAGAAGCTCGTCGAGCTCAAGCACCCAGATGTTGGCTTCGGCATGACGGTGCAGGACCTCAACGCGCCCGACCTGGTGCCGCTCTACAAGATCTCGGACGAGCTGGGCATGGAGTTCGCCACGGCGTCGCTTCACAACAGCTTCTACTTCGTCGAGGCCAAGAACATCATCCACGACCGCCCCATGGTGGCGAAGAACTTCGAGGACCTGGTCAACGAGCTGCTCAGGTCCAACAGCCCCAAGAAGTGGTTCCGCGCCTACTTCAACCACGGCCTCATCAACTACATCTACGGCCAGCCGCGCCTGCTGCCGTGCGACATGGCGTTCGACACCTTCTTCATCGATCCCTACGGCGACGTTATGCCCTGCAACGGCACCAAGGACAAGGAGGTCATGGGCAACCTCAACGAGGAGTCCTGGGACGAGCTCTGGAACTCCGACCAGGCCGAGAAGGTGCGCGCGAAGGTCCGCCACTGCGACCGCAACTGCTGGATGATCGGCTCGGTGAGCCCGGCCATGCACAAGTACATCTGGAAGCCCGGCTGGTGGGTGCTCAAGCACAAGGTGAAGGCGCTGTTCACCAAGAGGCCCTATGACATGCATGAGCTTAAGGTCGTGCGCGACTACGAGGAGGGTCGCGTGACCAAGGAGCAGCTCGACGCCTGCTCGACTTGCGACTTGTGCGCCAAGATCAACGATGGTTTGTCCGAGGCGTCGAAGGCGGACGCTCACGTGTATGAAACGCATGAGGCAATGTAGGGGTATAGCGTTGTCGGCCTCTGGCCTTACTATTTTGCGCGCAGATAGCAAGTTTTCTTAGTTATTTTGCTCGGAAGACAAGTCATCTTTTTTTCTACTCGCAAGAGGAGGTATCTAAGCTTGCATTGCCCGAAGATGCGGGGCAAAGGTGAATTTGCGTTTGGCGTTATAGCTCTTTTCGTCTGCTTATTTGCTTATTGCTCTTCTCTGATAACTTATAGAATTAGTTTTGTTATTTTTGCTTTGAGTATCATGCTGATGATTGCCCTTGCCGTTCGAAGTGGCAGGATTGTGTCCTTTGATCTGAGGGCAATCGTGCCACTATTGCCATGGGGCGCGGTTGCTGTCATGGCTGCTATCGGATTTGTACTGGGCGGTGGGTACGACCTTTCTGCAACTATTGCCCTTGTCTCCGTAGTTGTTATTAGTTATTTTGCAGCTGAAAACCCTAATTGGATTCTCCCTGCCGTTAAAGTTTTTATTGGGGTTTTACTCATTTTTGCATTGGCAACTATTGCCTGCTATGTAGCGCCTCAGCTCTATACTGGTTTTATAAAACCGACGTTCTATTCAAATGTGCCAATGGCAATGGACTATCGATCGGGTTTAGCGTCACACTATAGTCATAATGGAACTTTCTGCACGATAGGCTTAATACTCGCTTCCTCTATGTCCTTTTATGGCAGCGAGTCAAGTTCAACTAAACGGTTCTACGGCATTCTTGCGTTAATTTTCTTTATTGCTCTTGTTTTGACTACAAAAAGGGCTCATTTGTTGTGCGGGATTTTTGCTATTGGTTTGGTTTACTTGCTTTCTGGCAATAGCCATAAATATCTTAAGGCTATTGGAGTCACGGTATTGGTGCTGCTTGCCGTGGCTATCCTTGCGCCTCTTGTTCCTGGCGTTGAGGCGACAATCGAAAGATTGAATTCAACCTTTTCCAGTGGTACCAGCTTCGAGGACAACGTTAACAATAGGACATTTCTTTGGAATTACGCCCTTAATGGCCCTTATTTGGTCATGGCTGGACTAGCTACTGCTATCGTTGGCCTGACGGTTTTACTATTACATATATGGCGCACAATGAGCTCCTTAATCTTTTATATGAAACCGGGTTTTTTGGAACTGCCTTGGTTCTTGCTAGCTGTCTAACAAGTTTTGTATTGACCTTCACGACTATTTCGAGGGTTGTGGAGGGGCAACAAAAAGCTTTTCTACGCCTTTCACTTTGCATTCAGGTTTTCTTTTTAAGCTATGCGTTCACGAGCGGAGCTCTATTCACAACGATTCCAAACCTGATTACGTATTTCTTTGCTATCGCGATAACTTGCAGCCTCCGGTGGAATTCAATTTCCCGCCAAAATGCTGCGTAAGAGCAACGGAGATAATTAATGGGAAAAATTAGTAAAGCAGTTCAGTATATGAAGCATCCTTTGAGAGCTTACTCATTAATCTCAAAATGGGGATGGACTCGCTGCTTGCCTGATGAAATTCACTTAAAAATAATGTATAGGGCGCTGATTGGAAAGAATATCAATCTTGATAATCCAAAAGGCTTTAACGAGAAGCTGAACTGGCTAAAGCTTCATGATCGTAACCCTCTCTACAATATCCTTGTTGACAAGCTGGCTGTTAAGCAGTGGGTCGCTGACAAAATTGGCGCTCAATACGTTTCTGAGACTTATGACTCTTGGGACCGTGTCGAGAGCATAAGCCTCGAGAATCTTCCCAATCAGTTCGTGCTTAAGACGAATCATGACAGCGGCGGAGTTGCTATCTGCCGCGACAAGTCCTCTTTTGATTTTGATGCGGCCAAGAGGGTTCTTCGTAGACACCTCAATAGTAATTATTTTTGGTGGACAAGGGAGTGGCCCTATAAGGATGTTACCCCCATGGTCATGGCGGAGGAGTATCTCGAAGATGAAGGCTTCGATACTGGCCTAGTTGACTATAAAGTCACGTGCTTTAACGGAAATCCTCGCCTAATTGAGGTGCATAGGGGCAGGTTTGGTGAACATACTTGCAACTATTACGATCAGGATTGGAATCCAGTCACCATCGATTGGGCTGGCATCCCAGTTTCTCCTGTTGAGGTCGAGCGTCCTGAAAAGCTTGAGAAAATGCTCGAGTTGAGCAGTGTTCTCACTAGGGGAATTCCTCAAGTACGTTGTGATTGGTATGTTCTGGGCGATCGCTTAGTTTTCGGAGAGTTAACGCTGTTTAATGGGGCCGGACTTGATCCCATTGATGAGAAAAACGATTTATGGCTCGGATCGCTCATTGATTTGTCGCTTGCCTATGGGGATCAATAATTCGTTTAGAAGCACGATAAGGTGATTATTAATATGAGAATTGGTATCGTTACATTATTTGGTAATTTTAATTACGGCAATAGACTTCAGAATTATGCGCTTCATACCGTTTTGAGCCAAATGGGGCATGATGTAGATACGCTCGTTACTCTTGAAAAATCATCTGCACTTAAATCCATTTTTCACAAGTATTTTGAAAAGGAGAACGGTGCGATAAGGTTCAGGACTAAAAAGGAGCGTGGTCGCGATGCTGCTTTTTCTAAGTTTACAGATTCTCTAATTCCTACAAGAATTATTTCAACGAACGGCAGTGGTATTTCGTCTCAATTGAATGATGAGTACGACTATTTTGTTGTCGGAAGTGACCAGGTCTGGAATCCCCTTTGGTGGGGCGATTCGCTGGAGTGCAGATGCGCCAATGATTATCTTCTTCAATTTGCCGACGCTAATAAGCGAGTAGCATACTCAGCCAGTTTTGGCCTGGCATCTCTTCCCGACAATTGGGCGTCTTCCTTTAAGGAAGCTCTTGAATGTTATTCGGATATTAGTGTGCGAGAAGATGCCGGAGCTCGCATTGTAGAGGAACTGACTGGTCGAAAAGTGCCGGTTACCCTAGATCCGACCATGCTTTTGACTGCAAATCAATGGCGTAAGATAGAGAAGCCTGTGGCTTGCAAGCAGAAGTACGTATTTCAATTTAATCTTGGCGAGCAGTCTGATGCTCAGGTTAAATTGACGGCGGAGCTGAAGTCGCTCGGGTATGAAATTATTGACTACATGAATCCTAACTGTCGCTATTTTGGCGGTGATCCTTCGGATTTCCTCTCTTATATCGATAAGGCCGACTGCGTCTTAACCGATAGTTTTCATGCATCCGTTTTTTCGATTTTGTTTAAGCGTCCCTTTGTCGTTTTTGATCGTAAACATGCGAACGGTTCCAACATGAACAGTCGTATTAACACCTTGCTGCAGATGTGTGGCCTCGAGGAACGGCGGGGGATTTCGGATGCGACAAACGCGCTTAACTGCGACTATTCTGGAATCGACCGTGCTATAGATATTCGCAGGGCATATTCCAATTCATATTTATTAGACGCTTTGTCACGTTAAATTCGTCCCTTCAGTTATCGGAGAACACATGTCTCTCAAATCAGATGTTAAAGATGGCTTATATGATGTCTTAGAGAACGTCAAGATTCATCGCGCTCGACAGGCAGAAATTGCAAAGTTTAAAGATCCCAAAAGAAAATCTATTCTCAGCGATGCCGAGCTCTCTTCCGAGCAAATGCGTGCCATCGACAAGTTTTATGTTGAGAACTATGGTAGAAAAATCCCTTACACATGGCATCGGCATAATCTTGCGATTTCTGGCAAGTTCGATGTTAGGTTTTTTCCGGAACTACTGTTTATCCCTGAGTTCGAACGATATATGAATATGCCGGTGGCGTATGCCACCGTATTTGAGGATAAGAATCTTCTTCCATTGTTTGCCGAAAGAGCTGGGGTTAGAACTCCACGTCCAATCGTTACAAGCACGTCTGGGGTTCTTCGCAATTCCGACTTCAAAGAGATTTCAGAAGAGACAGCACTTAATTTAATTGGCAACTGTGGTGCTTGCTTTGCAAAACCGACAGTAGGGACTTGTTCGGGCGAAGGCTGCGGGTCTTATTGCTTTGCTTCCGGTGTCGATGCTGCGACGGGTACTACTGCTGAAGAATTATTCGAATTGCTCGGCAGTGATTTTACAGTTCAAGAAGTAATCTCATGCCATTCTTCAGTGGTTAAATTACATCCCGAGAGCGTTAATACGCTGAGGATTATGACATATCGCTGGCAAGGCGAACTCCGTTCTTTACCTCTGCTGATGAGGATTGGTCGCGGAAAGAGTGCGGTGGATAATGCGCATGCTGGCGGCATGTTCATTGGCATTTCAAATGAAGGTTTGCTTGCACCATCGGCCCTTACTGAGTTTAATGATCGGTTCGAGAAACATCCTGACACGGGGGTTGTTTTTCAGGGATATAAGATTGCTGGTGTTCCCGGTGCTATTGATGCGGCGAAGCGCATGCATTCGTTGATGCCTCAAATGGGCCTTATCAGTTGGGACTTTACCATCGGGGAAGATGGCGCGCCGATTGTTATTGAAGCCAATATTAGGGGAGGCTCTATTTGGCTTTCCCAGATGGCGAATGGCATTCCAGGGTTTGGTGACGCAACGGCGGAAATACTTCAGTGGCTTCGTTTCATGAACAATTTGGCTCCTCACGAGCGGCTTAAATATAAATTCGGTTATAAAGATTTGGGGTAGTTGCCGCCTATGAAAGGCAAAGTATCGATAATTATTCCCGCATTTAATGTTGAGAATTATATCGGGCGTGGTGTCTCTTCTGCTCTCTCCCAGACGTATGAGGACATTGAGGTTGTCGTTGTCGACGACGGGTCGTCTGATGGCACATGGAGTGTTCTCCAGACGTATTCTGCTGATTCAAGGGTGGTGCTTTCACGCCAAGAAAACTCCGGTGTCTCTCGCGCACGCAACCATGCGCTGAATCTTGCGACTGGTGACTATGTTATCTTTCTCGACTCTGATGACTGGCTTGAACCTGAAGCATGTGAGCAGATGATGCGGATGCAAAGCCTTAAACCGGGTGCCCTAATTGCTACAGATGCAAATTTTGTTTCTGTGGTTAACGGCTTGGAGGTTTGCGGCAATCAGATTGTCGACATGTCCATTGAGGATCTATCCTCCGATGCCGCTATTCTCCGCTTTGGAGTTTACAATTCGATACATATCGGCAGTTCCTGCTATAAGCTTTTTTCTCGTGAGTTAATTGAACGGTGTGGCTTAAGGTTTGATGAGCGGATTGCCCATACCGAGGATGGTCTTTTTGTATTTAACTATCTTAAGGAATGTCGCGGCCTTCATTATGAGCCTCTTGCGTTGTGGAATATTTTGGATCGCCCTGGAAGCGCTACCACCAGCGGCTTCAATCATAGTTTGCTAAGCTCCCTCGATGCTATTGATCAAATGATTGGTTATCCAGGGAACAGTCCTGAGATCGTTAGTCATCTTCGTCATTTCAAGGTTCATGAGGCGTTGAGGATTCTTGGAATGGGTATCGATTCGGGCCAAATGAGCTCGAACGAGGAAGATCGACTATTTAACGCTATTAGGTTTAACGAGTGTGACAGTTCTCAGCTAAGTGGTGTCGATAGGGTGCGTAGAGCGATGTATCTTAACGCTCCACGAATTGTTTCGAGGGCATTTAATTCAACATTGCGTGCCGTAAAGAAGGGGAAATGAGAATGACTCAGCAAGAACAGTTGGGAAGGGCTGATAGGGCACCAGAAATCATCTCTCTGGGTGATTCCTGCTGTGGATGCGGCGCCTGTTCTGCCAAATGCCCGAAGGGATGTCTTTCGATGACGCCGGACGAGGTGGGCTTCTTAAGGCCCAACTTCAATGCCGACCTATGTATTGGGTGTGGTGCTTGTGACTCGACTTGCCCCGTATTAAATCGCAATTCCGTTGTCGTGCCTGTTGAAGTGTCTTGGGCCAAGTCTCTTTCAAGTGATGTTCTCCAGCAATCATCGTCTGGAGGGCTCTTTGGTGTGCTTGCCGATGCTGCTATTGAGTCCGATGGCGTTGTCGTTGGGGCTTCTTTCCAGGAGCACTGCCATGCGGTTCGACATGAGTGCGTTACTGATTTAGAGGGCCTCAAAAGACTCCAACGATCAAAATATGTCCAAAGCGAGATTCCTGCTTCTCTTTATCGAGAGGTCAAGGACTATCTTCTGGCGGAACGCTTAGTTTTCTTTACGGGCACTGCTTGCCAGGTTTCCGGCATGAGGAACTATCTAGGCAAGCTGGCAGATTCCGCTTTCTTTATTTCTGCTGACGTTATCTGCCACGGAGCCCCATCGCCTCTGCTCTGGAGAAAATGGATTGAATTCCAGTCTTCTGCCCAAAACTCTGTAATTGATGATGTCAATTTCCGGAGTAAGACGACCGGATGGTCGTCTTTCTCCGTCCTTTACTACGCAAGGACGGAGAAAGACGATTGCCGCGTCACCGGCGGACGTTATGGCGACGATTGGTATATGAGAGCATTTTTGGATAACGCGTCATTACGTTCTTCATGTTTTGATTGTCCGGCAAAGCGCTCATGTGGCTCTGATTTAACTCTTGGCGATTTTTGGGGATTCCCCTCCATTCATCCCGAAGTTGATTCCTCTATGGGGGTCTCTGCCGTTCTGTGCAATACCGATAAAGGCAAGAAATGGTTCGAAAGGGTATCGCCTAACCTCGAAATAGGGCCTTCTAGCTATGACGAGGTGATTGGCGGGAATCCTGCGCTTGCCGCTTCAGTGGCTCCTCATCCTCAAAGATGCAAATTTATGCGTGCTCTTGCCAAAGGGGCGAGTATTAAGGAGCTTTCTTCGAGGTGGAGCTTCACGGATACATTTTTTATTCGTTTGAGACGAAAGCTCAAGCGAATGCTCGGCAATTAGGCTGCATTCGTTGTAATCGCTATATGGTTTGGATAGGCAGATGACTGCAGAAAGTAAATATAAGAAATTAGTTAAGAACTCTGTGGTTTTCTTTATTGGGAACCTAGGTAGCAAGGTTATCACCTTTCTCATTGTTCCCTTTTATACTTATTATTTAACGACCGCAGAGTATGGCACAGCTGACCTTGTTACCACTACGGTCAATTTGCTCGTTCCATTTGCTATGGTTGGTATGAACGAAGCTGTTCTTCGATTCACGGTCTCGAAGGAAGTCGACGTTAAGACCATTGCGTCGAATTCGCTTCTTGTTGTTATCGCTGGCTGGGTTATTTGCTGGCTACTGTTCCCGTTGTTTCGCATGCTCAGCGTTATCGGTGATAACGTCGTTTATTTCTTGCTCTTACTTTGCTTGACCAGCTTCAACTATGTATTCATGCAGCTTCTTCGCGGGATCGGTAAATCAAAGGCATTTGCTGCTAATGGAGTGGTCATTACATTTGTTACCGCCTTTTCGAACGTACTTGCACTTGCGGTATGGCATCTAGGTGTTGGCGGATACCTTGCTTCTATGGTCGTAGCGCAATTGATCGGTGCTTTGCATATCATCGTTTCCTGTAGACTTTGGAATTACCTATCGTTCTCCAGCTTAAATAGACATGCGCTAAATGCCATGTTGACCTACTGCATACCTCTAATTCCGAACTCGCTTATGTGGTGGATTATGTCGGCTTCCGATAGGTATGTAATACTGTTCTTTATTGGCGCCAGCGCAAACGGTATCTACAACGTTGCCCAGAAGATTCCCCAAATCGT
>ENA-OWRC01002985-OWRC01002985.1-human-gut-metagenome-genome-assembly--contig:-NODE-2985-length-11782-cov-4.842585_pt1 | contig 11782 bp, 9 predicted proteins | sample MGYA00248268_ERZ651895 | MGnify/ENA primary metagenome ERZ651895 (study PRJEB26924, sample SAMEA4378242) | human gut metagenome | biome: human gut; feature: human-associated habitat; material: faeces...
AGGAACCGATGGGTACCTTCATATCTACGTCCCATAATACGGGTTTTGTCGTATATGCTACGGTCATATCTTCAACTTCAACGGCCCATTCCATGGAAACCTCCTTGTATTAATGAGTGCTACTAGCTGTGAATTGCTAGTAGCACATGTACTTACAATAACAAAGTAAATTTAAGTCAATCTAAGTTAGTATAAGTAAATTTACTTTGTTGTATTTAATTAAGAAACTCTAATAAATGATTATTTAAGTGCCTTAGTAATCGTATCAATATTAGCTTTCACCATACCGATATATGTGCCACCTTCAGTTCCTTCGGAGCCGAGGGAGTCAGAATATAATTCACCACCAATGGAAACGTTCCAGCCTTTAGCTTTAGCTGCTTCTTGAACAGCCTCGATAGTTTTATGCGGAACAGAAGATTCTACGAAGATAGCTTTGATTTTGTGGTCAACAATGAATTGAACTAGATTATTCACATCTTGTGTACCTGCTTCTGTGGCAGTACTTACACCTTGTAAACCTTTTACTTCAAAGCCGTACGCGCGAGCGAAGTATTGGAACGCATCGTGAGCTGTTACGAGTACGCGAGATTCTTTCGGAATCGATTCTGCTTGAGTTTTAACGTACGCATCAGTTTCATCTAATTTAGTAAGATATGCGTCATAGCGTTTTTTGTAATCTTCTTTATGAGCCGGATCGGCTTTAGCAAGACCTTCGTATACTGCTTTTGCTGCCAGTTTCCAGTTAGCCACGTCAAACCAAATATGAGGGTCTTTTGTTTTTACACCATCTTCTTCGTCAAAGTCGAGCAATGTAGCTGGATCAATGGCATCAGATACGCGGATGGTCGCTTTATTTTGCTTTGTTAGATTATCGAAAATGGAGCCCATTTTACCTTCCAAGTGAATGCCGTTATATACTACAACATCCGCCTTAGACATAGCTGTTACATCGCCTGCACTAGCTTGATATAAGTGAGGGTCTACACCAGGTCCCATGAGACCTTGAACGGTTACATGGTCACCGCCGATTTCTTTTACTAAATCCGTTAACATCGTTGTAGTGGCTACGATATTAAGTTTTTTCTGACTATCTTGGGCGGTGTCTTTTCCGCAGCCTGCAAGGGCAAATACTATAAGTGCTAATGATACGACGACTAATAAAATTCGATTAAATTTCATAATAAGCCTCCTTTTGTAGGTACTGAGTTTAAAATCTTTAGTTATCTTGTTAATACAAAAATGATGTAATGATATTGTAATGATATGTAGAAAAACTAATATAAATAATTAACAGATAAAATGCTTTGAAAAGGTAGTATACGACCCTGATTCGAACGGAAAAATAGCCGCTACTAACGTAGCGGCTAGTGGCAGTTATACGGTTTTCTGCTAAGGTCACGATCGTTTAGTGGATGAGAGATTGTAGATGGTTTGGCCCAATGAGAGCAACGATACCAAGTACTATCATGACCTTCATTTGAATACGCTTTCTACGTCTCATGATGAACCTCCTTTGTGTAATTTTTTGTCATATCAACCTGATATGTAAGTCCGAACAGTTATCTTGGATTTAATATATCATAAATGAGAAATTTTATCAATAAGAAAATATTCTTTAAAAATTCATCTTTATTTAGTATGATATTATGCATAGACAAAATGAATAAGGAGGCTTATTATGAATAAATTATTCCGATACACTGCTGCAGCTGTACTTGTTGCATCTTTCGGCATGTTAGGTAATTATACAGTTGATGCGGCAAAGTTCTTAGAATCTCCAAGAGAGGTTCATATTGTAAAACCTGAGTTGCCTGAGATTCCTCAAACGGCTACGGTAGCGCCAGATATGCGCGTACGCTTCTTGATTGATAAAAAAGGGAATGTTAAAAATGTTTTCGTTGAACGTTCCTCTGGTTATGCTCCCGTTGATGAAGCAGTAAAAAAAGCAATCATGCAGTGGAAGTTCACACCTGCCATTGGCACGGATCAAAAGGCTCATGAATCTATTATTGGGATGACAATTACTCTGCCTAAGCATGCTGTAACAGCTAAATAAGGAGATAATGATGAATAAAGTGTTGCGTTGTACGATGTTGAGCGCATTGTTTGTAACTGGTTTGGCGGCCTCTGTATTGGCGGCTCCTTATCAACCGCCTACAGCGGTATCTACGCCAGCTGTAGACCAAGCGATTCTTGCCAGTTATAGCGGTGCTGTTCACGGTGCAGATGTACGTTTTACCATCAATGAAGACGGCTCTGTAGGGGATATTGAGATTGTAGCATCTAGTGGCTCTAGCGCTGTTGATGCGGCTCTCGTTGCAACTATTTCTACATGGCGATTTAACCCTGCTACAGACTCTAATGGTAATCCGGTAGCATCTTCTAAAACTGAATATATTGATTTTTAATATCTAATAATGAGCACCCGTACATGGTATGGGTGCTCTTTATGTGAAAGCTAAAGATGATGCACTATTTGTATAATTTACTTTTAATTAGATGTTAACCGAAATTAAGCAAATCTAGTTGATAAACTTTCACAAAATAATAAAACTGTATCTATAGCTACTGAAAGTAATTTTCAAAATGATATAATAGAATCATAATCATCAATTAGCCCTTGGAGGTATACATATGAATCCATTAAAACAAAAGCTAGATATTAACAATGAACGTTACAGAATTATTGTGTCCGTTAAAGAAGATTATTTAGACGGCAAATTGTCCTTAGAAGAGGGCAATCGTATTTTAAAGGAAAAACTAGGCACTTGTACGCCTGATGAGTTTGCTTATGCAGAGCAAAGTTTAAAAGGTGTTTACAAGGATGAAGAAATCTTAGATAAGATGGATGAACTATTGAACTTGTTCGATGGCGTATTAGTTCGCGCAGAAAATGAGTATCCTGAAAATCATCCGTTGTGGGTGTACTTAGAAGAAATCAATGCTGTTGAAAAGGTTGCTCGTGAAGCAGATGAATTATTGAAGCAAGAGAAGTTTATTAAGAACCCTTGGCTTGGTATCTTTGATTCTTTAGCGCAATGGAGAACGCATCTGTCTCGTAAGCAAAATCAACTGTATCCGATGCTAGAGGATCATGGTTTTGACCGCCCAACACGTATTATGTGGACCTTTGATGACGGCGTACGAGATGCTATCTCTGCATCCTATGCTTTGTTGCGGGAGGATAAATACGAAGAATTCTTAGCGTCTGTACCAGAAACCTTAGAGAAGTTACGCGATTTGAACTCCAAAGAGTTAGAAGTACTATTGCCGACATCGTATAAACTGTTAAGCGATGAAGAGTTTGTGCGCATGAGCAAAAATGACCATGAAATTGGTTATGCTATCATTGATCCGCCAGGTTTATATGTAGTACCGGGCATCAATGATTCTGCGGCGCAACTAAATGCAAATAACTCCGGTCAAAGCGGTGTATCTAACGAGTTCCTAAACGATTTGGCCGGACTATTATCCAAATATGTTGGTCCTGTAGGTGGAGTAGCTGTTAATAAGGATGCTGTTCTAGATGTAGCTACTGGCAAATTGACATTAGAGCAAATCAATTTGCTATTCCGTCATCTTCCTGTGGACTTATCCTATGTAGATGAAAATGAACTTGTTAAATTCTACAGCGATACACCACATCGCATTTTCCCTCGCAGTGCCAATGTTATTGGTCGTGAGGTGAAGAACTGTCATCCAGCGAAGTCTGTTCACATAGTAGAAGAAATCGTAGAGAAGTTCCGCTCTGGCGAGCAAAGCCAAGCTGAATTCTGGATCAACAAACCAGGCTTGTTCATCTATGTTATCTACACGGCAGTGCGCGATGAAAATGGTAAATTCCGTGGTGTACTAGAAATGATGCAAGATTGCACGCATATCCGTGAATTAGAAGGATCTCGTACATTGTTGACTTGGGATAAAACTGACTTTGTAGGCGATAGTAGTAAAGAAAAATCCTTGGCCCAAGAGGCGGCAGAAGAGGTAGAGGAAGAACCATTAACAGCTGATGCTGATGGTCGATTCCATATCGATGCAAAAACGACTTTGTCTAATTTGATTAAACAAAGTCCAGATATCGTAGAGTATTTGGTTTCTTTAAATCCTAAATTCGAGAAATTAAAAACTCCTATGGTAAAAGTTATGGCTAAGGTGGCTAATATCAAGATGATTGCAGAGCGCGGTGATTTTGATGTAGACGATTTGATTGGTAAAATCGAAGCATTTATTAATAAAAATAAGAAATAATTGAACTTTTAAATGTGAAAGAGGCGAGGTCTAAGGATCTTGCCTCATTTTATTTTGTTATTAGTGTTGTGCAGTGACTATAAACATCGAATCATATGTTGTTTACGTTGGTCGGAGCATTAAGGAATGATTAGTTATCAATTTTTATTATTAGAGATGTGTTGCACTAATTTGAAATAAACATACAATAATTTCCTATTATTCATCTGTTTTGTGTATACAAATTTGTTTGAAAAGGGTAAAATAGAAAATAATGAAAGTATTTGCAAAAATAGTATTTTTATATACTAATATACTTTTACAAGAGAAATTACTAAGATATTTAAAGGTGAGGATCTAGATACTATGTCTACAAGACGCGTTTGGAAGCAAAGTGAAATTAAAACAAACCCATTATTTTCTAAGATGCGCAGTACTATTGAAACTGCATTTTATGGGAACAATGTAACGCCTGTAACATCCGTGGCACAAGCGTATCAACTTGCCGCTGAAGAGCCAGGTGTTATCGTCCTCGATATGCCTGTATATAAACCATGCGAGCAAGGTTTGCCAGCAGATGCAAAGGTACTAGTTACAAACGATGGTAAAACTACAGGTCGCTATGCAAAAGCTCGTCGCATTATTGGCGATGAAGGTATTGATGAAGTAGAACTTGCTAATATTGCACGTGATGCTGTATATGATAGCCGCGATAAAGAGTGGCTTGCTGCTGAAACTATTGTTGGTTTAGATAAAAAATTTACCGCTCGTGCTCATTTGATGATTCCAAAAGATCACGCGTCTACTTTGTATTCTTGGATCATGAACTTCAAGTTCTTTGATGCAGCTGTAAAAGAATTCTACGACGATAGTTTAGAGATCCCAGAAGGTGATATCTACATCTATTCTGATCCAGATTATATTGTACCTGGCCATCCAGGTGGTCTTGCTATCTTTGACCCTGCTCATAACTGTGCGATGATTCTTGGCATGCGCTATTTTGGTGAGCATAAAAAAGGTACCCTTACATTGGCATGGTCCTTGGCAAATCGCCTCGGCTATGTTGCTTGCCATGGCGGTATGAAACGTTATAACCTTGATAATGGCAAATCCTATACTATCGGTGTATTCGGCTTGTCCGGTTCCGGTAAATCTACATTGACTCATGAAAAACACGATGGTCGATATGATATCTCTGTCTTGCATGACGATGCGTATATCATCAATACTGAAGATTTGAGTTCTATTGCCCTTGAACCTACGTACTTTGACAAAATGCAAGATTACCCTGTGGAACATCCTGCAAACGAATTCTTGTTAACACTACAAAACGTAGGCGTGACTATGGATGAAGAGGGCCGTAAGGTTGTATTAGCTGAAGATGTTCGTAATAACAATGGTCGTGCTATCAAATCTCAATTCTGGACAGATAATCGCGTAAATTACGTAGACGAGCCGGTTAATGCTATTGTATGGCTTATGAAAGATAAAACATTGCCACCGATCCTCAAAATTGATGATCCTGTACTAGCATCTACAATGGGTGCCACACTTGCTACGCGCCGTTCTACAGCGGAAAAACTGGATGCGCACGTGGATCCAAATGCACTTGTTATTGAACCGTATGCAAATCCATTTCGTACATATCCGTTGGCTCTTGATTATGAAAGCTACAAAAAATTGTTCTCCGAATGTGGTGTAGAATGCTACATTATGAATACAGGCTTCTTCTTGGACAACAAAGTTCCAAAAGAAGTGACTCTTGATTTGTTAGAACGTTTGGTAGAAGGTACTTTGGAATTCAAACCATTCTATAAATACCCGAACCTTGAATATGTAGAGGTTCCTGGTTTCGAACCACCATTCCAAGTGCGTGAGTACCATCACCAATTACACAAAGCTTTTGAATTCCGCTATGACTATGTAGAAAAACTTATTGGTCATAAAAACGAATTACCAGAAGAAGTATTAGAGGTACTTAAAACGTTAATGTAATCTCAAAATGTATTAAATCCTCAATATAATATGGGGATTATCTAACTTCTCAAATAAAAGGCCCTCCGTATGGAGGGCTTTTTTGATTACATATTTTTCTTTATATAGTCAGCCACATTGTTTGTGAGAATACTTGAAAAGTCGTGAATGTGTTTAGCTGAGCTATATTCAAATTCTTTGACATGTTTTAGTCGATTGCTATCTGATTTATCTTTTTTCTTTGCTGTATTTAGTATGGTAATTGCGTGCTCCTGAGGAATGATGATAACTCCATCAGAATCAGCCATAATAAGATCACCAGAATGGGCTTTAACATTTCCTATAGTGATGGGAATATTAATGCCTCCTACATCTGCTTTTCCTGGTCGTTTTGGATAGGTCCCAGTGCAGTAAATCGGTAACTCTAGGTTTTTTATACCTTCTTTATCTCTTACAAATCCATCGAGCACAATCCCATTACAACCATTTAAGGCTGTTAAATGAGCTTGAATATCTCCAAGAAATGCACAATTTTTATGATTGTCTGTCGAGATTAGTAGGACTCGACCGTGTGCATGTGTTGCCATGGCTAGATGAATAGGTAAACTGGTGCCATCTGGCGCATATACTGTAGTTACAAACCCTACTAGAGGTTTTGGATAGTTGTAAAGTGGACGGATTGAATAAGGCAAACAACCGCCACTAGCTAACTCTAATATATCTATTGCATCGCTAACGACACTAGTGGATAGATGTTCAAACTCTTGTACTATCTTAGAAGAGAGGGCCGTGATATTATCTCGTATTTCCATAGTATCCTCTTATTAGTTATTTTTATTTTTCTCTTGTACTAATCGTAGTTGGCCTCCTGCAATTAGAATTTCTACCTCTCGATCTGTTAAATCAGATACGGTTTCAAAGTCAAAACCTTTGGTTAAATTAGTGATACGTATATGTCGTGTTTGTAATTGCTCTGGGAAGTTTACAATTTTTAATTCGTCATCCTGACTGATACGGTCGTAGTCAGAAGGATCAACAAAGTTAAGTGGTACGACTCCATGGTTAATAAGATTATTTTTATGGATACGTGCTAAGGATTTAGTGATAACTGCTTTCACGCCTAAATACATGGGTGCAATGGCCGCATGCTCACGGCTAGAGCCTTGTCCATAGTTCTCACCACCAACTATAAAGGACTTACCATATTGTTTGGCACGAGATACAAACTCTGGATCGATACGACTGAAAGTGATTTCGCTAATGGCGGGAATGTTAGAACGTAGTGCAGAAAATTGTGCACTTGCCGGAGTTATATCGTCTGTGGTGATATTGTCTGGACGATAGGCCGAAACGTGGGCTTGAATAGAGGTAGGCAGAGGTTCATTAACTGGCATAGGCTTGATATTAGGACCACGTATGATTTCTACATTATCTGTATTATCGTTAGGTGGGATAATCATGGTATCGTCTACGACATAACGGGTAGGCTCAGTTATTTGTGAAAGTACATCTGTTACGCCTTCTGTGATTGGGTCTGTAATATATCCTTTAATAGCACTGATGGCAGCAACTTCTGGACTGCTGAGATAGATGGATGCATCTAGTGTGCCGCTGCGACCTTTAAAGTTGCGATTCGATGTGCGAAGGGATACACCATTAGTGCGAGGTGCTTGGCCAATACCTACACAAGGGCCGCAGCCACATTCTAAAATACGAGCACCTGCGTCGACTAATGTTGAAATAATGCCATCTCGTAATGCCATAGAGAAGATTTGTCGACTACCGGCGGCTACAACAAGGCTCACATCAGGATGGACTGTATGGCCTTTTAAAATAGCCGCTGCTTTAGCTAGGTCTGTGTAAGATGCATTTGTACAACTGCCGATAAACACTTGGTCAATTTTCACTTGTGACTGTAAGTCCTTGATAGGAATAACATTGTCTGGCATATCTGGTTGTGCCACAAGTGGAGTGAGCTCATTTAAATTTATAATGATTTCTTCGTCATAGGTGGCATCTTCATCTGGTAAAAGTTCGATCCAATCTTCTTCACGTTGTTGGTTGATAAAAAATTGATGTACTACTTCATCACTGGGAAACACGGAGGTAGTGGCACCCATTTCTGCACCCATATTTGTAATCGTAGAGCGATCATAAATGGATAGACAAGACAATCCTTCGCCAGTATATTCGTAAATTTTGCCAACACCACCTTTTACTGATTCTCGACGTAACATTTCAAGAACAATATCCTTGGCAGCGACACCCATAGGAAGAGTACCTTGTAAATCGACTTTCACAATGCGTGGCATTTTTAAATAGATTGGTTCCCCTGCCATGGCAAGAGCTACATCAAGACCACCTGCGCCGATTGCTAATGCGCCAATAGCACTACCTGTAGGTGTATGACTGTCAGAGCCTAATAAAATCTTACCTGGTTTACCGAAGCGCTCGAAATGCACGGTATGGCAAATACCATTGCCTGCACGAGATAGGTAAAGGCCATATTTTTTAGCAATAGACTGTAAATACACGTGATCATCAGGATTTTTATTGTCTGCATATAGTAGATTGTGATCTACATAGCTGACAGATAATTCGGTTTTAACACGGCCTATGTTCATAGTTTCAAAGGCTAAGTATGCCTGTGTGCCTGTCACGTCGTGTGTAAGTGTTTGGTCTACTCGTACGGAAATTTCCTCTCCGGCGACTAAACTCCCTGATAATAAATGGTTAGATAATATTTTGTGAGAAAGGTTTTGTCCCATTATAAACTCCTGATTTCATTACTTGTATTTAATAAATAGTTAATGATTTTTCTTTATTAATACTATCATTTGTTAAGTATTGATGATAATATTTGTTAATAATAAGGTAATAATGTTTTGTTATAAGGTGTTTCTATGGATATAAAAGATATTAAATATATAAGTACTATCGTTGAGATGGCGTCGTTCTCTAAAGCGTCTAAAAAATTATATATTTCTCAGCCTGCGTTGAGTCAAAGTATTCGCCGCATTGAGGCTGAATTGGGTGTTCCTATGTTTGCTCGTGATCGTACTAAGGTAGTGCCAACGGCAGCGGCGTTACAAATTGCAAAAGAGGGAATGCCGTTAGTTCACAAGGTAGAGGCTTTAACGCAGTCTATCATCAACCAAGGTACGGATGTGGCATATCATGTGCGGATCGGTTTATCCCAGTTTTATGGTCATCATATGTTAGGTAAAACATTAAAGAGTTTTCAACAAATTGAACCGTCTTGGGAGTTCCATGTGGTAGAAGGGGAATCTCATTTCTTGGAGCAACAAATTTGTGATGGTTTAGTTGATGTAGGACTATTTCCGACACCTATTTATTCGCAAGCTCTTGAAAGCTATCCCGTACTTGATGAGCAAATTTTACTAGCTATTAGTGTTGAAAATAAAAAAGCCATTGCCGTTGCGGACTCTCTCATGACACCTGATGGCATTCGGGAAATTGCACCGTTTGGACCATTTCCATTTATTCTTTTGCGAGAGGGTTTAAAGCTACGGTCTTTGGTAAATCGATTATGCCAAGCGGAGTCCTTTGTACCAAAAGCTGTTATTGGTTCTGAAAACTTAGATACTTGCCGATCTTTAGTTGAAGATGACTATGGAATTACCTTTTTACCGAGTACACTTAATAGTAAGAAGGATGAAGATAAGGTTAAATTTTATCCCCTTGCGTCAAAGCTTTGTTTCCGCCAATTAGTTCTTGTAGCAAGATCAGATAGAGCAAAGCGATTCCATTTGCCGGAAGTGGCAAATGTTATGCAAAAATTCTTGTAAATTATATGGATAGGATGTTGGAGTATTTACTGCTGCTGACGAATAATAATTTATATGGAATAATATCTAAATATAGTATTCTATAGATAAAAGAGGTTAATTCCTGAAGATTAAAGGAATTAACCTCTTTTGCTTTGTGAAGGTAAACTGAAAATATCGAATTTGATAAATATAGTAACTACAATGTTTTTCGGCATGAATGAGTCAAAAAATTCTCAAAAAATAATTGACAAATGTCTTGTCAGAAAATATACTTAAAGTAGTTTAAAACATATTTGGAAGATAGGATTTAAAACCCGCAAGTATGGTGGATTTAAAAAATTGAAATAAAAGTAGAATATGTTTTCTTATTATTGACGGTTGGCCTACGTAGGCCCTTAGGAGGTTTATTATGAGTAAAGATGTGGAAAACAAAAATACCCATGACCATAGCCATGGCGAACATCATCATGATCATCATCATGACCATCACCATGGCCATGAACATTGCCATTGTGGAGGTCATCATCACCATCATGGTCACGACCACGATCATCATCACGACCACGATCATGAACATGGTCACGATCATAGTCATGCAAAGGCTATGCCAACGGATAAATGGGTGCCACACACTCATGAACCAGGGGTACCTCATGAACATGGCGTAAATGACTATATGAAAGCCGTTGCTGAGTATCGTAAAACATGGCCTACAAAACAAGATGTTATTGAACAAACACCAGATCCTGCGGTACGCGAAATGATTCTTCGCATGGAGCAAATCGGTTGCGATACAGTATTTGACCGTTTTGATAAACAACAACCACAATGTACATTCGGTATTGCCGGTGTATGTTGCCGTATCTGCTTCATGGGTCCATGTAAAATTACACCTAAGAGCCCTCGTGGTGTCTGCGGTGCTGATGCGGACCTTATCGTAGCTCGTAATATGACACGTGCTGCTGCAGGTGGCTTAACTCAACATGGTGCGCATGCTCGTGAAATTTTGATTTCTTTGAAAGCTGCTGCTAATGATCAATTGGATATTCCAATTTTAGGGGAAGAAAAAATCCGCACAGTATGTAAGGCTTTCAACATCCCTGAAGAAGGTCGTTCCTTGAAAGAAGTAGCTAATGATTTAGCTGATGTATTGCTCGAAGATTTGAGCCGTGCATTGCCAGGTGAATATAAAACAATCACAGCGTTAGCTCCTGCTGAACGTCGCGAAGTTTGGAAAAACTTGGATATCTTGCCTATTTCCGCATACAATGAAGCATTTGATGCATATCATCGTACATGTGTAGGTACAGATGGCGATTGGGAAAGCAACATGAAACAATTCTTGCGTTGTGGTCTTGCGTTCACATTCACTGGCGTAGTAGCTGCTGACATCGCAACAGACGCATTGTTCGGTCTTGGCGGTCGTCGTACTTCTAAAGTTAATATCGGTGCCTTGAAAAAAGGTTATGTAAATATCGCTGTTCATGGCCACTTACCAACATTAGTATCCCAAATTTGTACAATTGGTGCTTCTGAAGAGTATTTAGAAAAAGCGAAAGCTATCGGCGCTAAAGGTATTCAATTCTACGGTATCTGCTGCTCTGGTTTGTCCAGCATGTATCGTTATGAAAATGTTATTCCATTGTGTAATGCTATTGGTGCAGAACTTGTACTTGGTACAGGCGCACTTGATTGCTGGGTAGCTGACGTTCAAGACGTTTACCCTGCTATCATGGACGTAGCACGTTGCTTCAACACAAAAGTTATCACTACATCTGATGCAGCTC